>ERZ1034763.36-NODE-36-length-77700-cov-7.681267_pt1 | contig 77700 bp, 74 predicted proteins | sample MGYA00520701_ERZ1034763 | MGnify/ENA primary metagenome ERZ1034763 (study PRJEB33766, sample SAMN09781707) | gut metagenome | biome: gut microbiome | host: Homo sapiens | place: Madagascar | study: EMG produced TPA metagenomics assembly of the PRJNA485056 data set...
ACGATATTAAAAGAAAGGAAAGTGTGGTAATTAACTTCCTAATTATCATACAAGATAGTAATGGACTTGGGATATCTGTATGTAATGATAAAGTGTATTTTGTGGCTTGTGGCAGCGGAAGAACATATACAGTTAATGATATGACACAATATAATGTTATATCGTACGATATTGCAACTGGAAAGAGTGAAAAACTAATAAATTATAAATCAGACAGTAACAGTGATATATTTGGAGCAGAAACAGGAAGACTCGATATATTTTCATGGGGTAATAATATTGTAATAGACAATATGAGCAATATGTATGTTGTAACGAGCAGTAAAAAAGATATTTATGATAATAATATGAGCGACAATATTATTAAATATAACTTTGAAACCAAAGAAGCAGAGTCAATATATTTATCAGAGGAAGGAAATATACAATCTGTTATATATGACGGAAATTATCTGTATTTCTTTGAGGTTGTAGAACGCATTAATGAGCCATCATCATATTATACTGCGATTGACAGAAATGGTAATGTTATACAGTGGCTATAACAATCTTAGATTTCTTGCAAGCATTAATAATAAGATATCAAAAGAACATATTAAAGACACAATGAAGCTGGTGGGTCTTGACCCAGACAGCAAGAAGCATGTTGGCAAGTATTCGTTAGGCATGCGCCAGAGACTAGGGCTTGCTCAGGCAATAATGGAAGACCCTCGAATATTGTTGCTTGACGAGCCTATGAATGGTCTTGATAAACATGGAGTTGAAGAGATGAGAGAGCTTTTCAGGATGTTTGCAGACAGTGGTAAGACTATAATCATGGCAAATCATAGTGCAGAGGATATCGAAGTTTTGTGTGATACAGTGCATGAGATGGATTTGGGGGTTATTACAATGGTTAAGTAAGAAATAGGTATTAGTAAGATGAAAAAACTCCACAGATTATAGATGATGAAATCTATATCTGTGGAGTTTTATTTATGTATTTTAATTGGTTGAATTATTTGTCAGTCATAGTCCTTTCGGCCATAGCAAATTCTTCTGGCGTATATTTGGTAAGAATCTGTTCTTTTGTAAGTCCTAAGTCAAGCATGTTTTGGATTGCCTGAATTATTCCGCTGGTTTTACCTTGTTCAATACCCTTAGCTATTCCAATTTCCTGTTGTTCGTCAAACATCTCCTGTAATGCTTTACATGGCATAATCTCGCCTCCCTCGCTTTTATTATCTTCACATATATCCATAAGACGTGGATAAGATGTTATCTTAGCTATTAATTTCATAATGTATGTGTCAACATCTTTGCCAGCATATTCATTATAGATATATTGCATATCTTTGGTGTAGATGCTTCGTGCAATATTAAATACTGCTTTTACATCATCATTATAAAATTTATATTGATTGGAATCAAGTATCTGGACAAGATTAAGCTTATAGTCAGAAAAGATATTGCGTATGTCATCAGGCATGTCGTACATCATATCGCTTAGACATACAGGTCCATCCCAAGGGGATTCGCCATAATATAAGACTATCGTAATGATAGGGTGGAAGCGGTCATCTTTATTAATTCCAGATAAAAAGCTTTCAGAAGAATCATAAGTTTTACCGCCAGATTTATGTAGTTTCTTTAATTCGTTATATTCTTTAATATAACCTAGTGCATCATAGACCATTGTTCTGAGTGGCATAGCGTAGTGAGTTTTATCCTGTAGTTCGAGCCCCAGTATATTAAATTCAACGCCATTGCACATCTTTTTTACGACGTCTCTGGTGCGCTTGATGGATTCGCTGTAATTCTTCATGCTGATTGTACCTGAAATATCGGTATCAAGCTCTTGTAATTCGTCAGGTCTGATAATCTGCCTGCCGTTAAATATAACAGCATTAAATAAATCAGCGAATCTTGCATTATCTCTCCAGAATTCCTTAAGAATTATATCATTTTGGACAGAGTCTTTGATATTTAGTTTATCTGTCATTCAAATCCTTTCATAATTATAGGTGCCGGCACGGTATATTCTGTATACAATTACTATAATACATCTTATAAAGAAAAAGTCAAGGGTTAATTAAGAAAATATATAAATAATATTGATAATTTATGTAGTTTGAATGTCACAAAGAGATTTGGTAGTGTTAAGTAAGAAAGATGCACGGAATATTAATAATCCCATCATCATAAAATATTTGAAATTATATATTATTGTGCTATAATGCACTGGTATTTTTATGATTGGAGAGATTATTATATGAGTAATAAAGGTATAATACCAGTATTTTATGCATGTGATGAGGCATATCTTAAGTATGCTCTTGTTTCTATATATTCACTTATCAAGAATGCGAGCAGTGAATATAAGTTAGATATACATGTGTTGAATACTGGTATTTCTGATATATCAACACAGATGATAAAGAGGCTTGAGAATGAGAATGTAAATATCCAGTTTGATGATGTTACACATAATCTCAAAGAGATAGAGAGCCAGCTTCCATTAAGAGATTATTATTCTATGACTACATATTACAGAGTATTCATAGCTCAGATGTTTCCTTGGTATGATAAGGTTATCTATCTTGATTCAGATACAATTATAAAAGGTGACATATCTAAAATGTATGAGATAGACCTTGGAGATAATTATGTGGGTGGAGTCAATGACCCTGTTGTATCACAGACAGATATATTTGCGGAGTACGCTGAGACAGTACTTGGAATAAACAGATTTGATTATTTTAATGCAGGAGTTCTTCTTATTAATATTAAGATGTTCAGAGAAGAAAATGTGCTTGGACAGTTTGTAGAACTTATTAATAAGTATTCATTCGTTGTTGCACAGGATCAGGATTATCTTAATGTTATATGTCAGGGAAAGGTTTTAAAGCTTGACCCTAGCTGGGATAGTGAGGTCTATGGAGAATTTTTGTGCAGTGTTGAGCAGATGAATATAATTCACTATAATCTTGCAGCTAAGCCATGGCATTATAAAGATTGCAGACTATCGGATATATTCTGGGATTATGCAAAACAGACAGAAAGTTATGAAGAACTTGAAAAAGAGTGTAGGAATTATACAGACGAGCAGAGAAAGATTGACGAGCAGGCAGGAGAAAATCTGGCTAATCTCGCAGCAACAGAGATTAACAGAGCTGATAATTATAACAGTATGTATATTAAGAATAGATTTGCAGTATAATTCATATAAGAGTTTGGAGGCGTAATCATGAAATACTTAAGACAGTTTCTTATTATACTGGCTATATCGTTCATAGGAGAATTGTTAAACAGACTTTTGACATTGCCAGTTCCGGCGAGTATATATGGAATGGCTGTTTTATTTATATGTCTTTGTACAGGAATCATTAAGCTTGATTCGGTTAAAGAGACAGGAAACTTCCTTATAGAAGTTATGCCGGTAATGTTTATTCCAGCCGGTGTAGGACTTATGGCATCATGGGGCGTGTTAAAGCCTATGCTTATACCTGTAAGCATAATAACAGTTGTTGCCATTGTTACTGTTATGGCGGTTACAGGACGTATATCGCAGATGATTATAAGACACGAGGAGAAGAAGAAAGGCAATAAAGACAATGATTAGTGAGTTTTTTCAGGCTTCGGCATTTGCAGGAGTGACTTTAAGCCTTATGGCATATTTTCTGGGACTTTATCTCAAGAAAAAGTTTAAATATGGATTTATCAATCCACTTCTTATATCTATAGCTGTCACAATTATAGTGCTTGTTGCAGCTAAGGTTGATTATAATGTATACAATTCAGGGGCAAAGTATTTAAGCTGGTTTCTGACACCATCAACAGTGTGTCTTGCGATACCTCTGTATCAGCAGCTTCAGCTTCTTAAAGCTAATTTTAAGGCAGTAATATTAGGTCTTGTGTCGGGAGTTCTTACAAGCCTTTTAACAGTTTATGTGTTATCACTTATCATGGGACTTAACCATGCACAGTATGTAACACTTCTTCCTAAATCAATCACAACAGCTATTGGTATGGGCGTGTCGGAAGAGCTTGGCGGATATGTTAATATTACAGTTGCGGTTATCGTTATCACAGGTGTGCTTGGCAATATATTTGCAGATATTATATGCAAGGTGTTCAGAATCACAGACCCTATAGCGAAGGGACTTGCAATAGGTAATGCATCACATGCAATTGGAACAGCCAGAGCTATGGAGATGGGACAGATAGAAGGCGCAATGAGCAGTCTTGCGATAGCAGTTGCAGGTATTCTTACAGTAGTTGGAGCTTCGTTATTTGCGGGCTTTATACCTATGTAAAGAATTTGTATAATTTTTGACAAAGATGGACTGTTGATATATAATTATTACCATAAAATACGTGAGAGCAGTAATGCTAAAGAACGGAGGGGTTACTATGATAATTACAATCGCTAGAGAATGTGGATGCAGTGGTGACGAGATTGGTGAAGCTTTATCAGAGAAGTATGGGATTGCGTTCTATAATAAGAAGATTCTCATTGATTCAGCTAAAGACAGAGGAATATATAACAGATATCCAGATTTCTTTGCTGAGAATCCAGCCAATTCACTTCTTCGCTCTATAACAATGGATGGCAATCTTGATATTGCAAGACAGACTCCAATTAAAGCACTCAATGAAGCTATTGAGGTTCATGACTGCGTTATAATCGGAAGATGTGCTAATTATGCATTTAGAGAAAGAAAAGATTTATTAAGAGTTTTCTTATGTGGAGACAAGAAGCAGAGAGTTGCCAAGACTGCTGCCAAGTATAATATTTCAACAGAGAAGGCAACAGAGATAGTTGAGCAGACAGATGAGAGAAGAAAGGATTTTCAGTCATATTACACAGGAGAAGACTGGGGATATGCCGGCAACTACGACATCTGCCTTAATGAAAGTGTTCTTGGAACAGATAAGACTATAGAAGTTATATGTCATTTTGTTGAGGATATGATTCGCAATGATTAATACCAGAGATGTAATCGGAAAAGCATTTATTAAGTCAGTTCCTATTATGTGCAGTTATATATTTGTAGGAATGGCATACGGGATTATGATGGAAGCCGCAGGACTTCCCTGGTATCTATCATTAATTATAAGCACAGTTGTGTATACAGGGGCATTCCAGTTCGTTCTTATATCATTTCTGACAGGCGGGGTGTCTCTTGTCACAATTGCAGTATCAGCTTTACTTATGAATAGCAGGCAGATGTTTTATAGCATATCGTATGTAGATGAATTCAAAGGCATGGGAAAGAAACTGCCATTCATGATTCATACTATGACAGATGAGACATATGCTGTTAACTGTACAATTCTTGAAAAGGGAGAGTACAAGCAGAAGCAGATGTTTTATATTGCGTTGTTTAGCTGGTTATACTGGATGGCTGGAACAATACTGGGTGGACTTATAGGTCAGTTGATTCCATATGATATGGAAGGGATTGATTTCTGTATGACTGCCCTTTTTGTGGTTATTTTTATAGAACAATGGGAAAAGACGGACAAGCATATTGCGGCAGTGACAGGAATAATCGTTGCGGTTATATGTCTGTTTGTGTTCGGAGCATCTAACTTCATTCTGCCAGCACTTGTTATTACATCATGCATACTTGTACTGTATGGCAGAAAGGATCGTATCAGCAATGAATAAATGGTATATAGCGGCGGCAGTTATAATAAGTGCCGTTATAACATTTTCACTTCGTGCACTTCCTTTTGTGATATTTTCGGGCAGCAGGCGGATGCCAGCTTTCCTCGATAAGTTGGGGAAAATGCTTCCATCGGCTGTTATGGCAACATTGATTATATACTGCCTTAAAGATATTAATGGCAGTTTCTTTAATAAAGGGATATTTCAGCTTATATCAGTTGTTGTGGTGTATATAAGTTATAAGTGGAAGCATAATACATTTATAAGTATATTGCTTGGAACAGTGTGTTACATGGTACTTCTTAGACTTCCGATATAGAGGGTATGGTTATGCAGTCAGATACAGTGATAAACAATAATTATCAGACAGAGAAAATGTTTGGGCTTCTTCTTAATATCGGGGAAGATATGCTGCGTAACGGGGCAGAGGTACGCCGTGTGGAAGAGACTATAACACTTATGGGTAAGGCATATGGAGCCAGATATGTAGATGCATTTGTTATAACTTCTAGTATAGTTGTAACATTGAATCTTGGTGATAATGTTACATTCACAAGAACCAGAAGAATCAATGAGCCGGACTCAACGAATTTTACCAAGCTTGAGGAGCTTAACAGCTTAAGCAGGGAATATTGTAATGGTGGAATGAGCGTTGATGAGCTTGAGCAGGAATATGATAAGATAACGAAGAAAAAGCCTGACTTTGCAAAGATATGTATAGGAAGTGTTGTAGCGGCAGGAACACTTGCTGTATTTTTTGGCGGCGGTCTGATAGATGGCATACTTGCCGCTGTATTTGGATTTATCATATTTTTGATGAAAAGATATATTGCACCGATATGTTCCAACACAATATTTTTTAATTTTATATGCTCACTGAGTGTCGGGCTGCTTATCTGTCTTGTCGGCAAGCTTGCACAGATTCCGGTCGATAAGATAATGATTGGTGATATAATGCTTCTGATTCCGGGTATCGCTATGACTAACTCAATTAAAGATGTATTTGTTGGTGATACTATTTCGGGAATAATGAGACTTGCTGAGTCGCTGTTATGGGCAGGGGCGATAGCATGTGGATTTATGTTATCATTCTGGCTTATATAATAGATGTAGCTGCTGGTTAATTAATATGATGGATAGAGGTATGTTATGGCAGTTCTTATTCAGATAATTATGGCATTTGCAGGGTCATACGGCTTTGCACTTATGTTTAATGTTAAAAGAGGACATATAATATATGCTGCGGTTAATGGAATGTTAAGCTGGGCGTTGTATCTTGCAGTGCAGTATTTTGTGGGAGATATTCTTATCGCATCAACAGCGGCGAGCCTTTTTGCGAGCATATATGCACAGATAGCAGCGAGAATAAGGCTGGCACCGGCGACACAGTTCATGATTATAGGACTGATACCATTGATTCCGGGAGCACCATTATATTACAGTTTATATTACACATTTGTATCAGATATGGAACTGGCCAGACAATATGGCCTTAATACATTAAAATATGCTTTTGGCATTGCGATTGGAATAAGCCTTGTGTGGGCTTCATTCCACATAGCCAATAAGATTTTACACAGGAGGTTTTGCAACAATGTCAAAATACACTAAAAAGGCGATGATGGATACCTTTTTGGAATTACTTGAAACAAAATCAGTTGATAAAATCACAGTTAAAGATATAGTAGAGACATGTGGAGTTAACAGGAATACATTCTATTATTATTATGCTGATATATATGAACTTATGGAAGATGTGCTGATGACACAGACAGAAGAAGGAATTAAAAAGATTGGTGACTGTTCATCTTTCTATGAAGAATACGTCAACACAGCGGCGCTGGTAATTAATTATAAGCAGGCGATTCTTCATCTGTTTAATTCTAAGACAAGAGATTCTTTTGAACAGTATCTTGAGACTATTATAATCAGTTTCATAGATAGATTTGTAAGAAAAGCGGCAGAAGGACATAACCTGACGGACGAGGATATTACATATATAAGCCGGTTCTATGCATATTCAATAACTGGAAGCACGATACAGTGGATTAAGGATGGAATGAAGCGTGTTCATGAAGATGTTATAAAAGATATGTCAGATTCATTTGATGCAACCATTGACGATATGATTGCACAGCGTGAGTCAAGGCGTAAAAGATAAGTTGTCCCCAATGCTGGTCTGCAGTGATAAGTCAGCAGTGGGGATAATTTATTTTTAGACATTTTTTGGTTTGTGTCTGAATTTTAGACACAAGCCTTTTTTTATCCATATTAATTAACATGTAAAGTAATAAAATGTATACATAATTAAACAGAAGGGAGAAAAGCTGAGTGGATTCATTGAAGGTTGTTAAGAGAATATACAGTGTCATGGCTGTATGTTTAATCGTGGTAGGCGCAATGTTATTGATAAAGCCAGACATGTCTATCAACATTATATGTAAGGCTACTGGTATTGTTCTTATTGGATATGGAATAGTAAAGTTTGCTGGATATGCGGCAAAAGACTTATTTCAGCTTGCATTCCAGTTTGACCTTGCGCTGGGAATAGTTTCGATAGTGTTTGGTATTGCACTTGTGTTTAAGACACAGCATGTTGTTGAGATATTATCAACATGTATCGGTGTGTTTATGTTAGTTGATGCAACATTAAAGATTCAGACATCAATTGATTCTAAACGCTTTGGAATGGAAAGATGGTGGCTTATACTTATCGCTGCCATAGCAGTAGCCGCAGTAGGAGTATTGCTTATTATCAAGCCATTTTCAACAACAAGCGTGATTATAAGAATTATTGGATTAACATTCTGTCTCGATGGCGTTATGAATTTAATAGTTGTCCAGAGTACAGTTAAAACAATCAGGAGGAACAGAGAATGGGAACTTTAACACATGCTGCAGGAAGAATGGCTGTCAGCAAGGCAGCAGATATTGTACTGAAGAAAGCAGGAAAAGACAAAGATAAAGAAGTAGAGAAGCTTGTAGATTTTATTGGAAAATATATGGATGGAGAGAAGATAGACCTTAATTATGATAAGGTAAAGACTCTTATAATGGATGAGAATTCAACTCTCCACAAATATATCTATAGATTATTAGATGAAGTAGACCCACATGTGTTAAAGACACTTGTACTTAATCTTGGATTTGAGGCATTCCTTAACGGAACTAAGACTATCAGAAAGACAAGAGAGATTGAGAAGTGCAACATACCTTGGCTTATCCTTATGGACCCAACAAGTGCCTGTAACCTTCACTGTACAGGATGCTGGGCTGCTGAGTATGGTAACAAGTTAAATCTTACATTTGATGAGATGGACAGCGTTGTAACTCAGGGTAAGGAGTTAGGTACATATCTTTACATGTTTACAGGTGGTGAGCCACTGGTTAGAAAGGCAGACCTTATCAAATTATGTGAGAAGCATAATGACTGTGCTTTCCTTTCATTCACTAATGGTACACTTGTAGATCAGGCATTCTGCCAGGAAATGAAGAGAGTTGGTAACCTTTATCTTGCAATAAGCCTTGAAGGATATGAGGCTGTCAACGATTTAAGAAGAGGTGATGGTGTATATGGAAAGGTTATGCACGCTATGGAGCTTCTTAAAGAGAACGGACTGATATTCGGTACGTCAATATGTTATACATCTAAGAACTATGAAGCTGTAACAAGTGATGAGTTCGTTGATTTAATGGTTGAGAAGGGATGCCGTTATGCATTGTATTTCCACTATATGCCAGTTGGTAATGATGCATCAGTAGAGCTTCTTCCTAATCCAGAGCAGAGAATGTATATTAAGGACAGAGTACGTCAGATAAGAAATATGACAAGCGGCAAGGGCATATTCACAATGGACTTCCAGAATGATGGAGAGTTTGTTGGTGGATGTATCGCAGGCGGAAGAAATTACTTCCATATTAATGCTAATGGTGATGCAGAGCCATGTGTATTCATACATTATTCTAATGCTAATATCAGAACACACAGCCTGCTTGAGATTCTTCACCAGCCTTTATTCATGGCATATTATAATAATCAGCCATTTAACCATAACCACCTCAGACCATGCCCAATGCTTGAGAATCCTGAGATATTACAGAAGATGGTTAAAGAGACAGGTGCAAAGTCTACAGATTTACAGTCACCAGAGAGTGCGGAACATCTCTGCGAGAAATGTAAGCAGTATGCTGAACACTGGAAACCATGTGCAGAGAAGCTCTGGGAAGAGGAAAAACATAAGACACCTGTATACGAGAACTATAAAGAGACAAATTGCCAGTAATTTATATTGCTGGACAAATATTTTAAATGTATTATAATATAACTGAAACGTATTGAATAATTAAATATATATGTTCAATAAGAATACGAAAGAGGTTAATGAAATAATAGCAAGAATGTTGGCAGGAAGCACTCTTGCTATTATTTTGTTTATAAGAAGATGGAGAAAGTTAAATGAATAATATAAGAAAAGCTTTTGCCAGATATGTTTCTTTGAATATATTTGGCATGATTGGATTGTCGTGCTATGTGCTTGCAGACTCGTTCTTTATATCGCTTGCACAGGGAGCAGACGGACTCACTGCGCTTAATCTGGTGCTTCCACTATATAACCTGATTTTTGCGATAGGTTCTATGATTGGTGTCGGTTCAGCGATAAGATACACTATTGCCAGAGCAAGGAATGACAAGGACTGTGATAATTATCTTTCTAATGCAATATTTTTTACTACTGTTATAGGGCTTGTGTTTTCAGTTGCTGGTGTATTATTCCCAGATAAAATACTTATGGTGCTTGGCGCAGATGAGCGGATTGTCAGTGTTGGTACTGTGTATACAAGAATATTCATGAGCTTTGCACCTATATTTATGTGGAATTATGTTGCTAATGTATATGTAAGAAATGATGGGGCACCAACCGTGGCGATGGCAGCTACACTATTAAGCAGCCTGTTTAACATTCTGTTTGATTATGTGCTTATGTTTCCTCTAGGACTAGGGATGCCGGGAGCGGCTCTTGCAACAGCGTTTTCTCCAGTTGTAGGTATAGCTGTATGTCTTACACATCTTTTATCTAAGAAAAGTAATGTCAGATTCAGACTGTGCATGCCATCAGTAAAGAGGCTGTTTGCATCGTGTCAGGTGGGCGTGGCTGCATTTGTAGCAGAGATATCGTCAGGCGTTATAACACTTGTATTTAACATTATTGTATTAAAGCTTGCCGGCAATATAGGTGTTGCCGCATACGGAATTGTTGCCAATGTCTCACTGGTAGCAGTTGCAGTATTTAATGGCGTGGCGCAGGGAAGCCAGCCGCTTGTCAGTGATTGCTATGGCAAGATGCATATGTCGGATGTGAGAACCTTGAAAAGAATGTCTTTTGCGACAACTTTGATACTTGCGGTAGTTATGTATACGGTGATATTTATATTTACAGATGGAATTGTGCGAGTGTTTAACAGCGAGAATTCAGTACAGCTTGCACAATATGCAGCAGTGGGTGTCCGACTGTATTTTATAGGAATATTATTCTCAGGTGTCAATATAGTCGGAGGAAGCTACCTGTCCGCGACAGAGAAGGCTAAAGCGGCATTTATTGTATCAGTGCTCAGAGGATTCATCCTGATAGTTGTATTTGCGTTTGTATTGTCGTTTATATTTGGCATGAAAGGTGTATGGCTGTCTTATATGGCTGCCGAATTATGTACAACGATGGTGCTTCTTATATTCAATTATAAATATTCAAAAAATACGTAAATAATTGGCTAAAAGACTGTGAAAATATTATGAAATATAGTATAATAAACATAATGTTTTTGGTATGGAGGGGTACACATGGAGGAGAACGAAAAAAGGCTTAATAATCTCAATTTAGAACAGATTAAGGAATTAAAAAAGCAGGAGGTTGAGAAGATAAAGGAACGTCGACGTAAGAAAAAGTTCGGTATTAAGAGAAGAATGACAATGATGGGTGTGTTCCCGGCAGTATTTCTTGTTATAGTACTTTTAATATTTGCAACTAACAGCCTTTCATTAGGATTATATGATGAATCACTTAACGGACTATATCTGTTAGCAGAGTCAGTTGAGGCTGGTTATAATGCGCTTGATGGTTCATATAGCTTATCTGGCAATAACCTTATGAAAGGTAAGACTAATATCACTACTAATCTTGACCTTATAGATTCATTCACAGAGGATTCTGATGTAAGTGTCACTATATGCTATGGCAAGACACGAATGGCAACATCACTTCAAGATAAGGCTGGCAACAGAATTACAGGAACAGATATAGCTGATGCAGTATGGAATACAGTTTCAAAAGGTGATATATATAAGACTAAGGATATAGTTATTAATGATACTGATTATGTTGCTGTATATGTTCCATTAAGAGAAAACGGCAAGATTGTAGGTACAATATTCGCAGGACAGCCTGCTACAGATGTTAAGGCATATATCAATGGAAGAGTAGCCGGATTTACAGGTATATCTATTGTACTCCTTATAATACTTACAATTACTACATATATCACAGCAAGACATATGGCGAAGCCAATTGTTCAGGCTGAGGATATTATTCTTGAGCTTGCTCATGGTAATCTTAATGTTGAGGTTGCACCAGAGGTTGTAAACAGAAATGATGAGATTGGTGATATGGGTAAATCAGTCCAGCAGCTCGTTGAAAAACTAAGTGAGATAGTTGGTAATATTGCTAAGATTACTGATGAACTTAATGCGACAGGTCAGTCATTAAGCTCTGCGGCAGCACAGTCAAGCAGTGCATCGGACGAGATAAGCAGTGCTGTTGAGGATATATCTAAGGGCGCAGTTTCACAGGCTGAGGATATTGAGAGCGCATCAACACAGATTGGCCATATGGGAGAGGTTATCGGAGAGATTGTTGAGAATGTAACAACTCTTACAGGTACAGCCGCAGATATGGGCAAGGCTGGTGATGAATCACTTGTTACAATAGATGACCTTGCAACATCTAATGATACTACTAATAAGGCTATTCTTGAGATAGCAGACCAGATTAAGAATACAGACGAATCAATCAAGAAAATCAGCAATTCTACGGCTCTTATAACTGGTATTGCAGAGCAGACAAACCTTCTTTCACTCAATGCATCTATTGAGTCAGCAAGAGCAGGTGAGGCTGGTAAGGGCTTTGCGGTAGTTGCATCAGAGATTCAGAAGCTTGCAGTACAGTCCAATGATGCTGCTATGGAGATTCAGGGAATTATTGGAGAGCTTCTTCACAATTCACAGGAAATGCTTACACAGATGGATGATGCAATTGTACTTTTAAAGGATCAGAAGGCTAAGCTTGATAATACTAAGACTAAAGTCGGACAGGTTGGTGATGGCATTAAGGTATCACAGTCTGGAACAGCAGAGATTAAAGTTAATGCAGATTCATGTGACAGCGCAAGAAGCAGTGTGGTAGATATAATTACTAACCTTTCAGCTATATCAGAGGAGAATGCTGCATCAGCCCAGGAGACAACTGCGTCAATGGAAGAGCTTAATGCTACAATTAATACTCTTGCAGAAGAAGCTGAGAAGCTTGATAACCTTTCAAAGATTCTCAGGGAAGATATGAATTTCTTTACAGTTTAAGAGCGATAAGATTAATGGTACGCGGTCAGGCAGATATTGTCTGACCGCATATCTTATAAATCCCTGTAAAACGGAAATGCCAGCACCTAGAAGTCTAAGTGCTGGCGTAGGGAGAAAGAATATGAAAAACCAAATATATGTCAACTTGTCATAAGACAAGTTATTGCTTGGCGGAACCATTCCGATTACGATGATTAACTAAAGCAATCAAAGCGGTTCCTTAACTTACAAATAGATTGTATAATATAAATGTGACAAAACAATGTACAGTTTATAAAGCATTTCTAAAGTGTCTTAATAAACAATTTAAAAATAATAAATATAACGAGGAAAGAGGTACAAAGTGGGATTTTCAATGTTAGCAAAGGATCTGTTCCAGTTAAAGGAGCAGTCGGTATTGGTAGTTACAGGTCTTCTTATAGGAGAGGTATCTGTAGGAGATACAGTATATGTGATAAGGCCGGAGGATGATTATAAGGCTGTTGTCGTTGATATTGATAAGAACGAGAATGGTGCGGTTGTTAAGGGCGAGCATGCGGCAACAGGAAGCGTTGCACTGCATATCGTTCCTCAGGGCAAGTTTAAGATTGGTGAATATGATGTCATAACGGATGTGGAGCCACAGCGCACGATAGATGTCAATGTACCTGTTGTCAATCCGGGATTGTCAGGCATTCTTGATTCATATGCATATTACAAGGATGATAATTCATTCATGGATCATTTTGTGTTCGCACTTGCACATGGACATTTCTTAGTGCCTATAAGAGTTATGGACAATGCAGATGATGATGAATTTGCATTTGCGGCACTGCCAGACCAGAATATGGGCGGAAAGCAGGTTTTGCCATTGTTTACTGACTGGGGACAGCTTAATAAGTGGGAAGGACTTATGGAATCAGGGGAGAATGTAAAGACTCTTGTCCTTACATTCCCAGATGTTGCAGGTGTTATAGAGGCTAACGGATATGGAAGTATTGCGCTTAATCCTTTCTGCGATAATCCTGTCAGCGTGCCAGCGGCGATGATAGATAGCATAACAAAGCTGGATGGATATAAAAGAATGATGCAGGGCGATAATATATTAACCCCTTGACAGGGGCGGGGGAAAGTGTTAATTTTGTGTTGAGTTAGAGATGGCTAACATGAAAGGAGCGATTGACATGGGAACAGCGGTTATTGTTCTTATATTAGTAGTGATATGTGCAGTGGCGGTAAGGTCTGGAATGAAGCACATGAAAGGTGAAGGTGGATGCTGCGGAGGCGGCGATGAACCAGTGGAGAAGAAGGTTCTTGAAGGAGAGGTTATCGGAGAGAAGACTGTATATATAGATGGTATGCATTGTGACCATTGCAAGAATACAGTAGAACGATATATCAATCAGATAGATGGAGCGGTTGCAAAGGTTAATCTTAAAAAGAATCTGGCAGTGGTTTCATATGACAGAGAAATTAAAGATGAGGATATAATAAGAGCTGTAAGAAAGGCAGATTTTACAGTTACAAAGATTGTGTAATATACAGCAATACCAAGGGTTAAGGGCTTATGTAAAGTGTTTAATTATACTTTACATAAGCCTTTTTTATTTACACTTATTTTACATGGATTTCTCATAATGCTGATAGTAGATTTTACATAAAATACTGTATTCTTTACTTGCAGTCAGGAAAACAACGCTAGCACTTTTCTGGCGGTAGTAAATTTTGCAGGGGAGCTAAAGACGGAAAGCTCCTTGATATTTTAGGAGGACAATATGAGAAAAATATCATTAAAGAAATATGCAGCAGTAATGTTAAGCATTGCATGTGTTGCAGGAGCATTAGTAGGATGTGGCAATAATAATTCAGCAAGCAGTAATTCAGGAGCATCAGGCAATAAAGCAAAGAAAGAGATAACAGTCGTATCAAGAGAGGACGGCTCAGGTACAAGAGGAGCATTTATTGAGCTTTTCGGAATTGAAGAAGCAGATGCAAGCGGCAAGAAAGTTGATAAGACAACAGAGGATGCTAACATCACTAACAGTACAGAGGTAATGATGCAGACAGTAGCTGGCAACTCAGCAGCAATCGGCTATACATCATTAGGAGCTCTTAATTCATCAATCAAGGCTTTAAAGGTTGATGGAGCAGAGGCAACAGTTGCCAATGTTAAGAGCGGTTCATATAAGGTAACAAGACCATTCAACATTGCAACTAAGGATAATTTAAGTGATGCAGCTACAGATTTCATCAACTACATTTTAAGTGCAGAAGGACAGAAGGTAGTTGAGGATAAGGGTTACATCTCAGAGGGCAACAAGGGCGCATTCACATCTAACGGAGCTTCAGGCAAGGTTGTTGTAGGCGGTTCTTCATCAGTTACACCAGTTATGGAGAAGCTTATCGAGGCTTATAAGAAGGTTAATCCTAATGTAACACTTGAACTTCAGCAGTCAGATTCAACAACAGGTATGACAAAGGCAGCAGAGGGAACACTTGATATCGGTATGGCCTCAAGAGAGCTTAAGGACAGCGAGAAGGCAAAGGGTCTTAAAGATACTAAGATTGCAATTGATGGTATCGCAGTAATTGTTAACAAGGATAATTCACTTGACAGCATCACATCTGCACAGGTTAAGGCAATCTTCACAGGTCAGACAACAGACTGGAGCCAGGTTCAGTAATCTGGATAAATATTTAGAGCTGGCTGCTTCTTATGGGGCAGCCAGCTAATGATGGTAAGAAGGAAGAGTTTATGAATAAAGGTCATGTAAAAGAAAAAGTAATGGAAATAGTATTCATGCTTTGTGCATGTGTATCTATTATATCAGTTGCATTAATATGTATATTCCTGTTTGCCAATGGAATACCAGCAATGCAGAAGATTGGTTTATTCAACTTTGCATTTGGTAAGACATGGAAACCGGGAAATGATATGTATGGCATATTTCCTATGATTATAGGAAGTATCTATATCACAGCAGGCGCAGTTATTATAGGTGTTCCGATAGGTATTCTTACAGCAGTATATCTTGCAAAGTTTTGCCCTAAGAATCTATATAAAATAATTAAACCGGCAGTTGAGCTTCTGGCTGGTATTCCATCAGTTGTATATGGCTTTTTTGGTTTGTGTGTTATCGTTCCATTTGTCCGTAATTACATAGGTGGAGATGGTAACAGTATCCTTACAGCATCAATCCTGCTTGGATTCATGATTCTTCCAACTATAATTAATGTATCAGAGTCATCTATAAGAGCGGTTCCAGAGAAATATTACCAGGGTGCACTTGCACTTGGTGCTACTCATGAAAGAAGCGTATATCTTACAGTTGTACCTGCTGCCAAATCAGGAATTATGGCAGGTGTAGTACTTGGAATAGGACGTGCGATAGGTGAGACAATGGCAGTTATTATGGTTGCAGGTAATCAGCCACGTATGCCAAAGGGAATCCTTAAAGGTATACGTACAATGACAGCTAATATTGTTATAGAGATGGGATATGCAACAGACCTTCACAGAGAGGCACTTATTGCTACAGGTGTTGTACTGTTCGTATTTATTCTTATAATCAATACATTGTTTTCAATATTAAAGAATAGAGATAAGCAGTAAGGAGGAAGAGAGATGAAAAACATATTTAAGACGTATTCAAAACACCCGGTCTCTCTTCTTATAAGACTGGTTACATATGTAGCTGCATTTATAACAGTTGCATCGCTTGGTTTCCTTATTGTGTATATACTTGTAAGAGGTATTCCATATCTCACACCAAGCCTGTTTGCATGGGAGTATAATTCAGATAATGTTTCTATGCTTCCATCACTTATCAATACACTGCTTCTTACAGCACTTGCACTTTTATTTGCAGCACCACTTGGAATATTTGCGGCTATATATATGGTTGAATATGCCAAGAGAGGCAATAAGATTGTCAAGGTAGTAAGAATTACAGCGGAGACACTTTCAGGAATTCCATCTATCGTATATGGATTGTTTGGTATGCTTTTTTTCGTAACAGCGTGTCATATGCAGTTATCAATACTTTCAGGTGCGCTCACTGTTGCGATTATGGTACTTCCTACAATTATGAGAACGACAGAGGAGGCACTTATGGCAGTGCCAGACAGTTTCAGGGAAGGAAGCTTTGGACTTGGAGCAGGAAAGCTTCGTACAGTATTTCAGGTTGTGCTTCCATCGGCAGTTCCTGGCATACTGTCAGGTGTAATACTTGCGATAGGTAGAATTGTTGGTGAGACAGCGGCACTTATATACACTGCTGGAACTATGGCAAAGGTTCCTAACAGCTTATTTGGTTCAGCAAGAACACTTTCGGTTCATATGTACATGCTTTCGGGAGAAGGATTTAATACTAATCAGGCATATGCAACCGCAGTAGTGCTTCTTGTTCTGGTAGTGCTTATTAATATGCTTTCTAAAGCGGCTGCTAACCACCTTGCAGCTAAGACTGATTAAACAGATGACAGCCGGAGAAATATCCATCATGTGCAGGCAGTGCAGTACCTGTATGTGGTGGATATTTTGCGTGATAAATTTAATTTAACAGAAAGTAACTTGACTATAGGATAAAACTATAACTGGCTATAATTTTTTAGAAATTGCCAAATCGCTTATGTTAGGGTAATATAATCACATCGAAAGCGAAAGCAGATTAAATCAAATTTAACATATAAAAGGAGAACATAACTATGGCAAAGAAACATTACGCAGACAGAGATTTAAAATTTGAAACATTACAGTTACACGTTGGACAGGAGAGCGCAGATCCAGTTACAGATTCAAGAGCAGTTCCAATCTACCAGACATCAAGCTTTGTATTCCATAATTCACAGCATGCAGAAGACAGATTTGCATTAAAGGATGCAGGTAATATCTATGGAAGACTTACTAATCCAACAGAGGATATATTTGAGAGAAGAATTGCAGCACTTGAAGGTGGTGTAGCAGCATTAGCAGTATCATCTGGTGCAGCAGCAGTAGCTTATACAATCCAGAACCTTGCACTTGCAGGTGATCACATTGTTGCAGCTAAGAACATCTATGGTGGTACATATAACTACCTTGCACATACAATCGTTGATTATGGCGTAACAACAACATTCGTTGACCCACTTGATCCTAAGAATTTTGAGGATGCAATTCAGGAGAATACTAAGGCATTATATATCGAGGTACTTGGTAATCCTAATTCAGAAGTTACAGATATTGAGGCTGTTGCTAAGATTGCACATGCACACAAAATTCCACTTGTTATCGACTCAACATTTGCAACACCATATCTTATCAGACCAATCGAGTACGGCGCAGATATCGTAGTTCATTCAGCTACTAAATTTATCGGTGGACATGGTACAACAATCGGTGGTGTTATTATTGATGGCGGTACATTTGACTGGAAGGCATCTGGCAAGTTCCCACAGCTCACAGAGCCTAACGAGAGCTATCATGGAATCAGCTTCGTAGATGCAGCAGGTCCAGCAGCATTTGTTACAAGAATCCGTGCAATCCTTCTTCGTGATACAGGTGCATGCATCTCTCCAATATCTTCATGGATATTCTTACAGGGACTTGAGACATTATCATTAAGAGTAGAGCGTCATGTTGAGAATGCACTTAAAGTAGTTGATTACCTTTCAAAGAATCCATTAGTTGAGAAGGTTAATCATCCAGCAGTTACAAGTGACCCAGAGCAGCAGAGACTTTACAAGAAGTATTTCCCTAACGGTGCAGGTTCTATCTTCACATTTGAGATAAAGGGTGATGAGAAGACAGCTAAAGATTTCATTGATAATCTTGAATTATTCTCTCTTCTTGCTAATGTTGCAGACGTTAAGTCACTTGCAATCCATCCAGCAAGCACAACACATTCAGAGTTAAATGCAGAGGAGCTTATTGAGCAGGGTATCAAGTCTAACACAATCCGTCTGTCAATCGGTACAGAGAATATCGATGATATTATCGAAGACCTTGATGAGGCATTTAAGGCTATATCAGAATAATTGATTAGATTAATTACGTATGCATAATAAAATGGTTTCGGGGCTGTTCCCGGAACCATTTTTTACAAAAGTTGGGATAAAGTTCTTGACAAATTTATGTGAAAGAGTACAATTAATTCATATTAAACTGATAGGAATAATATCCTTAGTCGCAATTAAAATTAATATACAGTAGAAACGGAGAAAGTCATGGAGTTTAATACAGCATTATTACATGGAGATTTTTTGGGTGATAAGAATACTGGTTCAACAGTTACTCCTATATACCAGTCAAGTGCATTCTGTCATTCCTCAGCAGAGGAATTAGAGAAGATATTTCATAATCAGGCACCGGGATTTTCTTATACAAGAATAAGCAATCCTACAATTGATGCATTTGAGAAGAGAATGACAGCCCTTGAGGGAGGAATTGCGAGTGTTGCCTGTGCATCAGGTATGGCTGCACTGTTCAACGCATTCTGCAATATACTTCAGGCGGGAGATGAGATTGTATCGAGTGCAAGTCTTTATGGAGGAAGCATAGACCTTTTCAGAGACCTTGAAGCATTTGGAATCACAACAAGATATGTGGAGAATAATAACTGGGAGCAGTTTGAAACAGCTACTAATGAACACACAAGATTGTACTTCGCAGAGACAATTGGTAATCCAAGACTTGACGTTACTGATATTAAGACACTTTCTGAGATAGCACATAAGCATGGCGTACCACTTATAATTGATAATACGGTTGCGACAGCTTATCTTGTAAAGCCTCTTGAACAGGGCGCTGATATAGTTATGAATTCATCATCAAAGTATATCAATGGAAACAGTGATGCGATAAGTGGTGTTATAACAGACAGCGGTAAATTCAAGTGGGATACAGATAAATATCCAGGAATGAAAGATTTTAAGAAGTTCGGACCATACGCTTATACAGCTAAGTTAAGAAATGGCTTGTTTAGAAATACAGGAGCCTGCCTCGCACCTCAGAACGCATTCCTTAACATTATAGGAATTGAGACATTAGGACTTAGAATGGAAAGAATATGTGATAACGCTATTAAGCTTGCAGAGTTTTTCCAGAATGAATACAGCGATATAACAGTCAATTATCCGGGAATTGAGAGCAGTAAATGGTATGATATCGCAGTTTCACAGTTAAATAATGGATTCGGTGGAATAATAACAATCAGAACAGGAAGCAAAGAGCGCGCATTTAAGATAATGAATGCATTAAAGCTTCCACTCATCATATCTAATATCGGTGATACCAAGACACTTGTAATTCATCCAGAATCAACTCTTAATGTACACAGTACAGAGGAAGAGAAGGTCACAGCAGGCGTGTTTGATGACCTTATAAGAATTAGTGTCGGAATAGAGGATATTAAAGATTTGATTGAAGATTTCAGACAGGCGATAGAACAGGCTTAATAATTGCCAGTGATTAAGATGATTAAAATAATTGATTAACTAAAGGAGATTAATAACATGGAAATAGCAGGAATTAACATTGACGATCAGGTAGATATAACAGATAAGGTTTGTCCATTAACATTTGTTAAGGCAAAGGTAGCAATTGATGAGCTTGATGATGGTGAGGTAATCGCAATAAGAATGAACGATGGCGAGCCAGTACAGAATGTTCCTAGAAGTATCAAGGAAGAGGGACATCAGATTTTAAAACTTGTCAATAATGAAGATGGAACATATACACTCGTTGTTAAGAAAGTGGAGGAGTAATCAATGATTAAGTTAAGCAAGGCTGATTATGTAACAATACTTGCACATGCAAGAGAATGTGTACCAGAGGAAGCTTGTGGACTTATCGCAGGCGTTATAGAGAATGGAGATAAGATAATCAAGAAGGTGTACGTCCTTACTAATATCGACCATTCTAATGAGCATTTCTCATTAGACCCTAAGGAACAGCTTGCAGCAGTTAAGGATATGCGCGCTAATGGATATGCACCACTTGGCAACTGGCATTCTCATCCAGAGTCACCTTCAAGACCATCTGATGAGGACAAGAGACTTGCTTATGACAGCAAGGCAAGCTATATGATTCTTTCACTTATGGATGATGCTAACCCAGTTCTTAATTCATTCCATATCGAGGGAACAGATGCAGCTAAGGAAGAGTTAGTTATATGCTAGATTTAGTTATTATAGGAAGCGGTCCGGCAGGATTAAGTGCTTCAGTATACGCCAGCAGAGCAGGTTTATCATCAGTAATTGTAGAGAAAGAATATATGGGAACTGGTCAGATTGCTGAGAGTAACAAAGTTGATAATTATCTTGGACTTCCGGGAATGGACGGATTCAGCCTTGGAGAAGCATTCAGGGAACATGCTGAAAAGCTTGGCGCACAGTTCGTTAATAAAGAAGTCAAAGAGTTAAAATGTGACAATAATATCTGGACAGTTGTCTATGATGATGACAGCACAGATGAAGCTAAAGCGATAGTCTATGCGGCAGGAAGACGTAAGCGTGAGCTTGGTGCACAGAATGAGGACAAGTTTATCGGCAAGGGAATATCATACTGTGCAGTGTGTGATGGCGCATTTTTTAAAGGCAAAGATGTTGTAGTTGTCGGTGGCGGTGATACTGCTGTTGATGATGCATTGTATTTATCGGACATCTGTAACCATGTATATCTTGTCCATAGAAGAGACGAGTTCAGATGTGCGCCAGCAAGTATTGAGAAGTTAAGAGAAAAGGAAAATGTAACAATTATCACAAAAGCCAATGTAAGTGAGATTGGCGGTGATGAGCGCGTATCATCTGTGACACTTGATAATGGAACTGAGCTTTCAGTTGATGGAATATTCGTAGCTATAGGAATGCTTCCACAGACAGAGCTTATTGAGGGCTTTGGTGTATGTGATGAATCAGGCTATGTACCAGCAGGAGAGGACTGCGTGACTTCCAAGGCAGGACTGTATGTAGCAGGAGATATCAGGGTAAAGAAGCTGCGTCAGGTTATCACTGCGGCAGCAGATGGTGCCAATGCTGTTAACTCAGCAATTGAATATATTAAAGGTTAATCAGGAGGAAGGAACACATGAAATACATTAAAGACAGTGCAGCAGAGCTTGTCGGAGAGACACCCATGCTGTTGCTTCACAACTATATGAGAGAAACTGGCATCGAAGATGCCAATATTATTGCTAAGATGGAATATCTTAATCCAGCCGGTTCAGTTAAGGACAGAGTTGCATTATCAATGATTGAGGATGCAGAGCAGAAAGGTCTTTTAAAGCCGGGTGCAACAATAATTGAGCCAACTTCAGGAAATACAGGAATAGGAATTGCATCTATTGCAGCAGCCAAGGGATACAAGGCAATTCTTACACTTCCAGAGACAATGACTGTTGAGAGACGTAATCTTCTTAAAGCGTATGGCGCACAGATTGTTCTTACAGATGGATTTAAGGGCATGAAGGGTGCTATTGAGAAAGCTGAAGAATTAAAAAATGAGATTCCTGGTTCAGTTATATTAGGTCAGTTTGAGAATATGGCTAATCCAGCAGCTCATTACAGAACAACTGGCCCAGAAATCTGGAAACAGACAGAGGGCAAGGTTGATATATTCGTAGCCGGTGTTGGTACAGGTGGAACTGTATCAGGCGTTGGTAAATATCTTAAAGAGCAGAATAAAGATGTCCGCATAGTTGCTGTTGAACCAGCGACAAGTCCTGTATTATCAGAGGGTAAGGCTGGTCCACACAAGATTCAGGGAATTGGTGCAGGATTCGTTCCAGAGACACTTGATACATCAATATATGATGAGATAATAAAGATACAGAATGATGATGCATTTGATGAAGGCAGAAGATTTGCAACATCAGAGGGTATCCTTGTTGGAATCAGTTCAGGTGCAGCATTAAAGGCAGCCGTTATACTTGCAGGACGTCCAGAGAATAAGGGTAAGAATATTGTTGTATTATTACCAGATTCAGGTGACAGATATCTTTCTACACCATTATTTACAAAGTAATAATATGATAATACAGGCCGGCTGAATGGCTGGAAATCTTGACATTTCAGTTAAAAAATAATATTGTATAAGGGTATGTAAATTCGTGTTACATACCCTTATTTAGATACCTGCGTATGCAGAAAAGCTGCCTGTGGAAGCTTTCCTGTATATAGAAAACACATGGGCTTCATGCTCATGTATATTAAGAATACTATAGAATTGGAGAGATAGGGAAATGCAGATTAGCAGTATACTTGGAAAAGACAATGTCACATTATCATTTGAGGTGTTTCCTCCAAAGAAGGATGTTAATTATGATCAGGTAGAGAAGGCAGCGTTTGGTGTTGCTGAATTGAAGCCTAGCTATATGAGTGTTACATATGGTGCGGGTGGAAGCACAAGAAGCAATACATTAAAGATTGCCAAGAGAATACAGGATACATATGGAATAACAACTATAGCTCATCTTACATGTGTTGGAGCAACTAAGGAAAGCATACATTCAGCACTTACAGATATGAAAGAGGCAGGAGTTACTAATGTTCTTGCATTAAGAGGCGATAAGCCTAAGGATTTCGATGGCGAGCCATTTGTTGATTATCACTACGCATCAGAGCTTGTTGCAGATATTAAGGAATTTGGCGGATTTTCAATAGGTGGAGCATGTTATCCAGAAGGACACACAGATGCTGCAACTAAGAAAGAAGATATACTTAACCTCAAGAAAAAGGTTGATGCAGGATGCGAATTCCTTACAACACAGATGTTTTTTGATAATAATATATTCTATAATTTCTTATTCAAGGCAAGAGAGGCAGGAATATATGTTCCAATCATTCCGGGAATTATGCCTATAACAAGAGCTAATCAGGTCGCTAATGCAGTATCTTTATCAGGATGCAATGTTCCAGAAAGATTCAAGAGCATTGTAGACAGATTTGGTGATAACCCAGAGGCTATGCAGCAGGCAGGAATAGCATATGCTACAGACCAGATAATTGACCTTATCGCTAATGGAGTTAATAACATACATGTATATTCAATGAACAAGCCAGAAGTTGCAAAGGGAATTATGGATAATCTTTCAGCTATTATTTAAAGCATGTATACATTAATCATCAGATGAAAGAATCAGGATTAATATATGGATATTAATGAAAAAGAGATATTAAGATATCTTGGATATGGAAAGAATAAAGCAGATGATGCAGTTATGGAGATGGTTCATGACTGTATGAAACAGGTGCATGAAGTTGCAAATCCTAAGTCTGTCAGCCAACGATTTGAGCTTATTATAAGTGACGATAATTATATAGAGGCGGCAGGGATAAGAGTTAAGAGCAACAGTCTTGCGAAGAATCTTAAGGATTGCAGTGAGGTTATATTTTTTGCGGCAACTCTTGGAACAGACGTGGACAGGATGCTTAACAGGTACTTAAAGTTAAATATAGCTAAAGCGGCTGTGTTTCAGGCAACGGCTGCTGCGGCTATTGAAGGCTATTGCAACGAGTGCCAGAAAAGAATAGAAAAAGAGATGTTAAAAGAAGGTTTGTACGTTAGACCGAGATTCAGTCCGGGTTACGGAGACCTTCCTCTTAATATACAGGGACAATTCTTATCTGTATTGAATACACCTAAGACTATAGGTGTTGTACTGTCAGATGGCGATATAATGCTCCCTGAAAAGTCTGTGTCAGCCGTTATGGGACTTAGTGACAAGAATAGCAGATGTGTTCTGGAAGGCTGCGAGGCATGTGGCAAAATAGACTGTACATATAGAAGATAATTAGGAGGTCAGTTGTGACGGATATAAGACAGGAGATGGGAAAAAGATTACTGTTTTTTGATGGAGGCATGGGTTCTCTTTTGCAGAAAAGAGGGCTTAGAACAGGTGAGCTTCCTGAGACATGGAATCTTTTAAAGCCAGAGGTACTTGTACAGATACACAGGGAATATGCGGAGGCAGGAGCAGACATAATACTTGCCAACACATTTGGTGCCAATGGACTTAAATTCGAAGATAATCTTGAAGAGATAATTACTGCCGGAATTGCCAACGCAAGAGAAGGTATAAGACAGAGTGGAAGAGAGGCTTATGTAGCACTTGATATGGGACCTACAGGAAAGCTTCTTAAACCTATGGGAACACTGGAGTTTGAGGATGCGGTAAAGATATTTGCAGACGTTGTCAAGGCTGGTGTAAAGGCAGGAGCAGACCTTATTCTTATAGAGACAATGAATGACCTGTACGAGCTTAAGGCAGCAGTGCTTGCAGCTAAAGAAAACAGCGATTTACCAGTATTTGCTACAGCAGTATTTGATGAGAAGCACAAGATGCTTACAGGAGCAAATCCAATGGCAGTTGTTGCACTGCTTGAAGGACTTCACGCAGATGCCATCGGTATGAACTGCAGCCTTGGACCTAAGGAACTTCTTCCTATATTCAAGGAGATGGCGCAGTATGCATCAATTCCTCTTATAATTAATCCTAATGCCGGTCTTCCAAGAAATGAGAACGGACAGACGGTATATGATGTCACACCAGAGGATTTTGCGAGAGATATGGTTCCATTCGTTGAGGCTGGAGCATTGTTTACAGGTGGATGCTGTGGAACAACTCCTGAACACATCAAAGCTTTGGTTGACAGGTGTAAGGATATGGAAGTGAAACCTTTGACAGAGAAGGATTATACAATTGTCACTTCATATTCACAGGCTGTTACTCTTGGAGATAAGCCAGTTATTATCGGTGAGAGAATTAATCCGACAGGTAAGAAGAAATTCAAGGAAGCACTTCGTGAAGGCAATATGGAATATATTCTTGAAGAGGGCGTTAAGCAGGCTGATTCTGGCGCACATATCCTTGATGTCAATGTAGGACTTCCAGAGATAGATGAAGTTGCCATGATGAAGCGTACTGTGTACGAATTACAGAGTATTCTTCCACTTCCATTACAGATAGATACAACTGATCCGGAAGCTATGGAAGCAGCTCTCAGGATGTATAACGGAAAAGCTATGGTTAATTCTGTTAATGGCAAGAAAGAGGTTATGGAGCAGATATTCCCTCTTGTGCAGAAATATGGCGGCGTTGTAGTAGGACTTGCCCTTGATGAGGATGGTATTCCTGCGACAGCAGAGGGAAGACTTGCTATAGCTGAGAAGATATATAAGACTGCTGAAAGTTATGGAATCAGCAGAAAAGATATTGTTATAGATGCACTTACAATGACAATGAGTACAGATGATAATTCTGCCAATGTCACACTTGAAACTGTGAGAAGAATCAAGGAACAGGGCGGTAAGACAGTACTTGGAGTATCTAATATTTCATTCGGACTTCCTCAGAGAGAGATTATAACATCAGCATTTTTCTCACTTGCGATGAGCGCGGGATTATCTGCTGGTATTATTAATCCTAATTCAGCAGCTATGCGTCAGGCATACGACACATACTGTGTTCTTGGTGGATTTGATACACAGTGTATGGGCTATATCGAGAAATATGCTGTCGCCCCAGGAGTTGCGCCGGCGGCGACTAATACAGGTTCTAATGGTGGAAGCTCATCTGGCAGTAGCAGTGCGTCAGGCGGTTCTGGGCAGGCAGGAGGCGGTGCAGTTTCTTCATCAGGTGGGTCAAATGGGGAACTTACCCTGACAGACTGTATTGTCAAGGGACTTAAAGACCAGTCATTCAAGGCGACACAGAAAGAGCTTGAGACTAAAGAGGCGATGGCTGTAATCAATGAGGAGCTTGTTCCTGCGCTTGATATAGTTGGTAAGGGATTTGAGAAAGGTACAGTATTCCTTCCACAGCTTCTTATGAGTGCAGAGGCAGCCAAGGCTGGATTTGAGGCAATTAAGGAGTTCATGCAGAAGAATGGCTCTGTTCAGGAAAAGAAGGCAACTATCGTTATTGCAACAGTCAAAGGCGATATACATGATATAGGTAAGAATATTGTCAAGGTGCTTCTTGAGAATTATGGATATGATGTTGTAGACCTTGGAAAGGATGTCCCACCGGAGACTATCGTTGACACAGTAGTTGACAGACATGCACCATTATGTGGACTCAGCGCACTTATGACAACAACAGTTGTCAATATGGAGGAAACTATCAAGAAGCTTAGAAAATCAGCACCTTGGTGTAAGGTGATGGTTGGTGGAGCCGTACTCACACAGGAGTATGCAGATATGATAGGAGCAGACTTCTATGGCAAGGATGCAATGCAGTCAGTATATTATGCTGAAGAACTTCTTTCTTGATTATATAGCACATAAGTGATAATAATTTCTCAATAAGAAAATAATGCTTGAAATGTTTAAAATATCGTGCTATTTTAACAAGAAACCAATAAGGTAAATATTTACAAATATATTAAAAGTGTAAGTAATGACTAACCAAAGGAGGATATTATTATGACAAATTATTTAGCTAAAATTAACTGGAAAAAGGTAGGAACATTTGCTGGTGGAGTACTTTTTGGTACAGCAGGAATTAAGATTTTATCAAGCAAGGATGCTAAAAAGGTATATACACAGTGTACAGCAGCAGTTTTAAGAGCTAAGGACTGCGTTATGAAGACAACTAACACTATTCAGGAGAACTGCAGCGATATCTATGCAGATGCTGTTAATGTTAATGAAGAGAGAGCAGCCGCTGCAGAAGCTGCTGAGATTCAGGACGAAGAAAAGACTGAAGAGTAATTGGCATAAGTCTGATGAAAGGATCTGATTAATAGTGAAATTTATTATTAAGAATGAATCTAAGAATCGTTTAAGAATTCATATGGCACAGAGCCGCATGAGTTATGAACAGGCAGATATATTGCAGTATTACATAGAGAATATCAAAGGTGTCACATCAACTAAGGTATATGAAAGAACATGTGATGCTGTTATTGTATATAGTCCAGAGGATACAGACCGCAGTGACATTGTAAAGGCTATTGCAACATTTCATTATAATGAAGTGAATGTGCCACAGCAGTTACTGGATAATTCTGGCAGACAGATGAATTCTCATTATCAGGAACAATTAATGATCAAGGTCATGCTTCATTTAGGAAAGAAGCTTCTGCTTCCATTTCCTATCAGGGCATGTATTAATACTGTTAATTCGTTCAAATATATTGGCGAAGGTATCAAGTGTCTTGCACACAGAAAGATTGAGGTGCCAGTTCTTGATGCGACAGCAATTGGTGTGTCTATTTTACGTGGAGATTTCAATACAGCAGGTTCAGTTATGTTCCTGCTCAGTATAGGAGAGCTTCTTGAGGAGTGGACACATAAGAAGTCTGTTGGTGACCTCGCAAGATCAATGTCACTTAATGTTGGAAAAGTATGGCTTAAGACTTCTGAGACAGAAGTTTTAGTTGAGGCTGATACAATCCATGAAGGTGATATGGTTATAGTCCACATGGGCAATGTAATACCATTTGATGGTGTGGTTGTTGATGGCGAAGGAATGATTAATCAGGCTGCACTCACAGGCGAGTCTGTGCCAGTCAGAAAGACAATTGATTCATCTGTATATGCAGGAACAGTTGTTGAGGAAGGCGAGCTTACAGTTAAGGTAACTAAGACAGGCGGAGCAAGCAGATATGATAAGATTGTATCTATGATAGAAGACTCTGAGAAGTTGAAGTCTGGTCTTGAAAGCAAGGCTGAACATCTTGCTGACAAGCTTGTTCCTTGGACATTAGGCGGTACAGCTCTTACATATCTTCTTACAAGAAATATTACTAAGACATTGTCAGTGCTTATGGTTGATTATTCATGTGCATTAAAGATGGCTATGCCAATATCAGTATTGTATGCAATCCATGAAGCCGGACAGCATAAGATAACAGTTAAAGGTGGTAAGTTCTTAGAGGCAGTTGCTGACGCAAATACAATAGTATTTGATAAGACTGGAACTCTGACTAAGGCTAAGCCAACACTTGTTAAGGTTGTTTCATTTAATGGACAGCAAGAGAATGAACTTCTTCGTCTTGCTGCTTGTCTTGAGGAGCATTTCCCACATTCTATGGCAAAGGCAGTTGTCAATGCAGCAATTGACAGAAACCTTGTCCATGAGGAGATGCACTCTAAGGTAGAGTATGTGGTTGCGCATGGAATATCTTCAAGTGTAGAAGGTAAGAAGGTTGTTATCGGAAGTTATCATTTTGTATTTGAAGATGAGAAATGTACAATACCAGAAGGTATGAAGAGTATATTTGACGAGCTTCCAGAAGAATATTCACATCTTTATATGGCAATTGAGGGAAGCCTTGCAGCAGTCCTTTGTATAGAAGATCCATTGAGAGAGGAAGCACCAGAAGTTATCAAATCGCTTCATAAGGCAGGATTTGATAAGATAGTCATGATGACAGGCGACAGCGAGAGAACAGCCGCTGCCATAGCCGCAAGAGTTGGTGTTGATGAGTATTATTCAGAAGTATTGCCAGAAGATAAGGCAAGATTTGTCGAGCAGGAAAAGGCAGCAGGCAGAAAGGTTATTATGATAGGTGATGGAATTAATGATTCACCTGCATTGTCAGCCGCAGATGCTGGTATTGCGATAAGCGATGGAGCTGAGATAGCAAGAGAGATAGCTGATATTACAATAAGCGCAGAAGACCTTAACCAGGTTGTTGTCTTAAAGGATATAAGTGATGCGCTTATGGCAAGAATCCGCTCTAATTACAGAAAGATTGTTGTCATTAATACAGGTCTTATCGGACTTGGTGTGTGCGGAATACTTGCACCTACAACATCAGCACTTATTCATAATACATCTACTATAGCGATAAGCTTGAGCAGTATGAAGAAGCTGCTGTAAATAGGCAATAAGAATTTTTGTTATAAGTATTTATTATTATAAATAATCAAAGAGACATTTTCAGAGGTACGCTGATTAGTGCAACTGAGGATGTCTCTTTTTGGGATTCATAAAAATATAAACATGACCTTGAAAGTGATTAATGAAAATGTGATAATATCCTAAAGTGATTTTAAGTGGGATTAATCTATGATAGCGAGAGTTAATATAAAGAGCCAACAGAATAATAACAGCTTTGTATGTATATATCGTGTGTGTGATGACCATGTTGCGCTTATGAGAGAATATGGCACAGCCAACATGGCAGTTGTGCCGGAGTCTATAGATGGAAAACCTGTTACGGAAGTAGATGCATATTGCTTTGCTTCGTCTAACAGGCTTAGTAGCGATGCATTGAAAGAATCGGACATGATAAATGCATCCAAAGAGTATGAGGCGTACCATGAGCTTAGCGGAGAGTATGTAACAAGAGTAGTACTGCCAGATACAGTTACATCAGTTGGCAGCTATTGTTTCTATAATTGCAGAAAGCTCACAGAGATATCAATAGGTGCAGGACTTACCAGCTTTGGCAGTGATGTATTCATGAATTGTACCAGACTTAACAGCGTGCATATTGATGCATATTCTGACGGGCAGACAGGCTTGAAATTTCTGTTAAGCCAGCTTAATCAGGGCGTTAATGTCAGCTTTAAGGACGGAATATTTTATTATCCGGAATACATAGACAGCTATGAGGAGATAGGACCTGCACATATATTTGAGCTAAGGCTTGAGGGTGAGGGCTACAGAGCAAGACAGTGCTTTAATAATGGTGTTATAGATATAGCGCGGTATGATGAGGTGTTTAAGAAAGCGTCTGGAATGGAGAATGTGACGACATTGTTTAAGATGGCGGTAGGAAGACTTGAAAAACCGGTATTGTTAAAGTCAGAAGCCAGACAGATGTATACAGAATACCTTACAGGTAACGGACGTCAGATAATGGAAATTGTGGTTCATTCAAAAGACAGAGAGAGCCTTGATTTCCTGTGTGTCAGCAGAATTCTTAACAATGATGATTATGTGTATGGACAGAAGCTTTGTGTAGGTAATGAATGGACATATGGAAGTTCAAAGATACTTACAATGGATAAAGACAAGGACATAAGTATACTTAAATCCAGACGTCATATCCAGACAGAGAGTGAATGGCAGGCAGATATAGGAAAGCGTATTACAGAGTATGTGCGTGGAGAGATATATATTGACCTTAGGTATATGGAGAATTCGCTGACGGCTTTAGTGCCTTGTATGAATGATAATATATCAGTGTATGGCACAGATGGAATGTATATATATTTTAATTCTGACAAGCTGTGTGAGCTTCTTAAGAAAAATGTCTTATTTCTTCAAAGAGTATATCTGCACAGTGTGCTTCACTGTATATATTCGCACCTTTGGATACGTGGCAGCAGGAATAAACAGTTGTGGAATCTTGCATGTGATATAAGTGTGGAATATATTATTGACAGGATTGATAAAGCTTGTACAAGACGAATAATAAGCTGGACAAGACAGAAGATATATGAACATATGAAAGAAAATGGAATTGTCAGTGCAGCACAGGTTTATAACTGGATAATTACTATTGATGATGCAACGCTTAACAAGTGGTATGCGGAATTTTATACAGATGACCATGTATTCTGGCCGGATGACAATGGCACACCACAGTCACCACAGGCAGTTCCAGATGATGTAAGGCAGCAGTGGGAAGACAGGGCAAGGCAGGATGAGTTAAAGAGAAACAGTCAGGGCGGAGATAAGGATAATGAAGATGAGATACTTGCCTCTATACGAAGAATGCGTAACAGGTATTCATATAGGGAATTCCTTAAAAGATTTACCCAGTTAAGAGAAGAGATGGTTATTAATCCAGAGGAATTTGACTTGTCTTATTACAGCTATGGACTTCGCACATATGGCAATATACCGCTGATTGAACCTCTTGAAACGAGAGAATCACGTAAAATATATGAATTTGTCATTGTGCTTGATACGAGTTATTCTACAAGTGGAGAGCTTATCAGGAGATTTCTCAATGAGACATTGTCTATGCTTAGTTCAGACAATACATTTTTTGAACAAATCAGACTTCATATTATACAATGCGATGATAAGGTGACTAAGGATATTGTGTTGGAAAGTGTTGACGATATTGATACAATGTTTGAACAGTTTACAATTAAGGGCGGCGGCAATACAGATTTCCGACCGGCATTTAATTATATCAACCAGATGATTGAGAATGGCGAATTCGATAATCTTGGCGGCGTGATATATTTCACGGATGGCAAGGGAATATATCCTATGAAGATGCCAGATTATAAGACTGCATTTGTATATTTTAAGGATATAGATTTAGACACAGTGCCAGCGTGGGCGGTTGCATACAGGTTAGATGATAGTGAGGAAATATTATGAATATATTAGAAGCTAAGAATGAGATTATTAACACGGTACATGCATATCTTCTAAAGGATGATAATGGAGAGTATGCAATTCCATCAATAAGACAGAGACCAGTACTCCTTATCGGACCTCCGGGAGTTGGTAAGACACAGATTATGGAGCAGATTGCAGATGAGTGTAATATAGGACTTGTGTCATATACAATTACGCATCATACAAGACAGAGTGCGGTTGGACTTCCGATGATAAGTGAAGAGGAATATGAGGGAAAGACATATTCTGTGACAGAGTATACTATGAGCGAGATAATTGCAGGAGTGTATAAATGTATTAAATATGAGGGGAAGCGTGAAGGAATTCTGTTCATTGATGAGATTAACTGTGTGTCTGAGACTCTTGTTCCTATGATGCTGCAATTTTTGCAGTGCAAGACATTTGGCAATCAGAAGCTGCCAGAAGGATGGATAATCGTGGCTGCCGGCAATCCACATGAATATAATCGCTCAGTGCGTGAATTTGATATGGTAACACTGGACAGAGTGCGTAAGATAACAGTTGAGGCAGACCTTGCGGTATGGAAACGATATGCTATAGAGAGGCATATACATGGCTCAATCATCAGTTATCTTGATATAAGACCTAAGAATTTTTACCATATAGCAAGTGATGTGGATGGATTAAGTTTTGTGACTGCAAGAGGCTGGGAGGATATGAGCAATCTTATCTACATATACGAGAAGCTTGGTATAGATATCACATATGATACAATTCATGAATTTCTTCAGGATATAGAGATAGCCAGGGATTTTACTGTATACTATGATTTGTATAACAAATATAAAGATGATTACAGGGTAAGCGATATACTTGATGGCAAAGCTGACAGCTCGGTATACCAGCGTGCTATGAAGGCTGGCTTTGACGAAAAAATGTCACTTGTCAATCTGCTGCTTGATGGAATAACAACTCTTATAGATAAGGACAGTGATGATAAGTCAATTGCGGTTAAGATAGATAATGCATTCTCCTTTGCAGAGGATGCCATGGATTCATCACAGATACTTGTATTAGTGACAGGATTATCAATGAATGGAAAGACAAGTGAGTATCTTATCAGTAACACAAGTGCAAAATTTGTCCAGTACAGTACGACCCTTATGCAGGGTGAGCAGAGAGCTGCGCTGCTGGAGGAGATTAAATAACATTTTCTAATGGTAATGCGATGTGTTCATTATGCCAGTTTGGAATGAAATCTTTGTAGAATAGTATGTTTGTGTGAAATGTTGATGTTTCATCATCGAAGTACATACTCATATTACCATTATATTTTTTGACGACACGTTCAATGCTTTTAATACCATAACCATGCTTTGCAGGAGATTCTTTGGTTGATATCAGATTACCATATTTATCAAATGGATTTTCTGCGCATGAGTTACGGACAGTTACTAAAATTATATCTCTCAGTTCTGTTGTGTATCGTATATTAAGCTCGATTTCTGGCCGATGGCTTTTACGTGCAGCTTCAACAGAATTGTCAAGCAGATTACAGAACAGGGATGTCATGTCATAATCAGACATAAATTCGCATACTTTAGTTCTAATATCAGTTCTCATAGAAATTCCATCAGCCTCACAATTAGTTATATATCTGTTGGCAATAGCATTAAGGAGAGCATTATCACTTACAACACGATTAGTATGCAGGCTATCTGAATTGAGGATTGTATTGATATATTCTGATATGTGTGCCGTATCATTGGATGTACACATTGATTTAATTATTGCCAGATGCTTTTTGATATCATGTATGAGAATTTTCTGGTCTTCGTCCTGCTTAATGATAGAATTACGGCTTGATACAAGCTCCTGTTCTATAAGGAGCTGTGTCTGCAATTCATACTTTTCACTATTTTGTTTTTCAATGTAATAGTATAGTTCTGTTATAAGAAGCGCAAAGAGAATCATGGCGATTGAACATGTCAGAATCAAAGCATATAACAATCCTCTTAGTGGCAGACTAATCATTACATTAAGAAGGATTACGGCTATAATGCAGAATAAAGCAATCATTCCAAATAAAAGAAGAAATTGTTTTGTGTCAAGTGTAAATCCAGAATTCGTGCTATCAATTTTTGTAGCAATATGAGAAGCTATAAATAGTACAAAGAAATACAAAAGTTTACTTAATATATAATACATAAGATAAATACTGAATTCATCAACATATGAATATATATTAGTACCATAGTCAGGTATAAATGTAAAAACTATTAATTCTGTGCTTATCATGGCGAGTGTTATTATGAATGTATGTATACATGTAATTTTAAAATTGTAAGAATACATACTGAATATGATAATAAACGTAGATATAAGGAAAGCAACAGTATTAACATAAGTGTTCTGAAAAATTCCAGCGAGTGCACATATAAAATATGACAGGAATATGACAGATGTTCTGCGTCTAAGTGAATGAGTAGAATGAAAAACCTTTTCACAATACATCAGTAGAATTAATCCTTCAAGTATATATGTAAATATAGATAAAATTAAATAATTAATCTGATTCATAATGTTTTACCTCATATTTTCAAGATATTGCATGAGTTTTGCATTAAAAAGCTGTATATTGCGGCGGGATATCATAGCTGTTTCATCAGTGCCAAGAAAATGAATGACACAGCCATCATAGTGATGAACATATTCAAGGTTAGCAATATAACTCTGGTGTGTCTGAAAAAAGCAAATATTAGTCAGTTCAGTGAGCCATTGATTAATTGACATATTGGAAATAAAATTTCCATGTGTAGTGTGGGCGAGTGTACCACGTTTATCAGTCTCTATAAATATGATATCAGTTTTACGTATTACAACGTATTGATCTTTGCTTTTGATTCTTATACTGTTATGACATGAATTAACAGTTTTATATGCTTCGCCAAGGTTATCATACAATCTATTGATATCAATTGGTTTTGAGATATATCTGAATACATTAATCTTCATAGCATTATCAAGATACTGCATATGAGCTGTAATTATCATGATAATTATATCGGGATGTCTCTGTTTAAGTTTGTCTGCTACAGATATGCCATTAATGCCTGGCATGTCTATATCTAATAATATAATATCGGCTATATCCGGGTCTGCAAGAAGCGAGTTTCCATCAGGAAAACAGCTTATATCAGGTTTATCCAGTTTATGAGCCGCAAAGTAAGATAAAACATGTTCAGTTAATGAATCTACAATGTATTTTTCATCATCACATATAGCAATCCGCATTTTAATATCCATATAAAATTAAAAATAATATAGCGCATAGACATAACTATTCGTATATATAGTAACACATAATCTTATGAAATGTATTACCAAATAAGCAGTTTTTCCTACCGAATACGCAAGTTGTATTTACAAAAAATAATCAGATGTTATTATGCGAGTGTAGCAGATATGTATAGGGGAGGAGACATGTGAATATGAAAAATACACAGGTAAAAAAATGTGTGAAGAGTGTATTAGATGTAGTTCTTAAAGTAGATGCAAATACTGCTTCAAGTTGTTTTGCACATCAGGATAAAATGCCTTCACAGATTAAAAAATTTAAGAAAGTAAGATAATAAGGATATGTAACTAAAGTAAAGTTTTTCACTCATATGAATGCTACAAGTATGTTGAATTATTTCATGCTTATATGAGTGATATATTTAACATGGTAGGGGGATTTAAACGATATAGAATGAATCAATCTACTAAGGCTAAGGTTAAAGTGCATAGGAAAGGCACAGAAAGAAGAGGCATATATGAAATATTTAAAAGTTTTATTGTCAGCATTAGTACTTTCAGTATTATTTGCTGTTCCAGTTATGGCTGCATCTATGAATTTCTATTTTAATGTAGATATAGCAGATGATGCTGATGCAGTTCAGTATTCAAATAACACATTGAAAACAGATGACGACTCATATGCAAGGGTAACATATAGCAATAGTAATATTACGAGTAATGATGATTTTCAATTTTATGTAGTAGGTCAGAATGGCAATAATACTATTTACTCATATCCAGTACAGGCGAATGCTTCTCAGGCAACATACTACATGGATTATAAAAGAACAGTATATAATGGTAATTATTATAGATTGGCTGGACAGACATATGCATATTATGTATCTGTAAGTGGTGATTGGGCACCATAAAAAATTTGGTCAGTAATATTTAATATTACTGACCAAACTATAGTGATAGGTAGGGGTAAAATGAAAAAAAGAAAAATAAATAAAACTATTAGCATAGCATTTCTTCTAATGTTAAGCACAGGATGTTCAATATTTCCAGATGGAACAATTAATAGTTCTGAGGACAGCATAGCAGTAACTAATAGTTCTGATAAAATACAGGGGAATATCAATGACGTAATAAGTATAGATGCAGATATACCAGATGTTAATGCAGAAGATAAAATATATAATATCAAACTCAAATATAGACAGACGGATAAGAATATAGCAGATAAGAATGCTGACAATGTTGCAGAGTTAGTACATAAAAATATAGATTCATGGCAGGATTTGGGTGAGGTGATTCTTTATAAATTTGATGATGGTTCTCAATATAATGATGGAGAGCATATTTCATATATTTCAAAGGATGCCCTGAAAAGAAATTACAATCTTTATTTAGACAAGAATTCTAATGTTGAATCGTATTTTCTCAATAAGGAGTTAGATGACTATTCTCTGGAACAGGCTATAAAGGACTCTACGGAAATATTCAGCATGTTTTCTGATGTAAAGATTAACGAAAAGCCTGTTTACGTATATGCAATTGATTCGGAGTACGCAAAAGAATATCAGGATAATTATTCCAATAAAATGTTGAAATATGATTTGAGCAGTAATGGGAAATCTGAAAAATCGTATAATGAAAGTGATGAATACTATGAGTCCAAAGGTTATGAGAAAATTGAATGGAATAAGGAAGATGAAGTATATTACATGGAATACGAAATAATGCTTGATGATATGGCATTGAATATGTCAAATATAAGCACAGCTTCCCAGTTTGCCAATGAGCATAAAGCCATTATAGTTATAGGAAAAAATGGAGTTAAGCAGATTAGTATTCAAATGTTATACAGTAAAGAGTCAGAAGAAGCGATTGATGATAAATTGTGTAGTACAGAAGAAGCTATGCAGATTATCGCTGATAAATATAAGTATACATCAATGCTTAATTCTCAGGAATTGAATAAAATCAGTTTAGTATATGTTCCAATGGCACCCGTTAATGGAACAAATTATGATGATATTGTATTTACAGCACGTCCGTACTGGGTATTTGAAGGGACAACTGAAAAAGTTTACTATAAAGATGGAGAAGAAAGACATGAGAATAAACATGTTATATATATGGTTGATGCAATAAGTAAAGAGATACATATAGGAAAGTAGAAGTGTATGAACAATATAAGACAGGAAGTTATTCGATTATTTAGCAAATCTACAGTATGGATTTGTATATTATTATATTTGTTAGCTATAAAGCTGTTGTTGCTATCAAATTTTAATTCAGGTCAGATATGGAATGCATATCAGATGGTAGCGGAGATTACATCAAGAAATAATTTTAATAAAGTTTTGGTGCTTATATCATCAATTCCTATGGCTGCAAGTTATTGCAATGATGTGACTGATAATTATCTGGATCTGATTATATTGAGGAGTACGATAAGGCGTTATACAGTAAGTAAAGTTATTATTAGTTTCTGTTCATCATTTTTTATATCATCATTGTCACTGACCATATATTCACTTTATTTTGCAATAAAATGTGGAGTGGGTGAAAGTGCTGTCCAATCAGGCGTTTTTTTAGATTTTGCAAAGTCAAAATGCCCTTATCTGGCGGTGCTAGCTGGAATTTTTCTTTTCTCGATTGTTTCCGCAGTGTATGCAGTGCTTGGTTTATGTCTTTCGGCATATGTCAGTGGAAGATTTGCGGCGATGGCAGCTCCAATGGTTATTAATACATTTGCAGAGGTAATTGTAAAATATGTTCCAGGGGCAATTAATATATTCAGAATACAGGTTGGTAATTCAGCGTATCATATGGGGACAATAGGCACATTGATTATGTCTGCTATGGTGTGCGTTGGATATATGTATGCAGGATATCTTCTTTTTCATAGGCGTGTCAGAAGGAGAGTGACTAATGAAATTATTTAGAGTATGTATGCAGAATATTAGAAAATGGAATTCAAATAACAGGATTAAGATTATCTTTCTGCTTGCAATTATGTGTGTTGCTATATATACAGATGGCATTGGAACTTTGAGTGATAATATGGGAATAAAGGTAAGTCCATGGATATATCCATTTTTATTTTCATATAGATACATGAAGATTGTGTTTATAATTCCAATTTTATTTATATTTTGTGATGCACCATTTATAGATGATAATCAGATATATATAATGCTGAGAGTAAAACGTAAGATGTGGTGTGCAGGTCAGATATTATACATATGTGTAACATCTGTTATTTATTCGTTAGTATTAATGGTATCATCGGTCATAGTTAATATTAATCATATAACATTTAGTTCAAATTGGGGCGAAGTGCTTGGAACAGCAGGAACGACTAATGCGATGTCACAATTTAATCTGCAATATAATACTATTAAAATATCTGGAAGAATTATTACATATTATACACCAGCGCAGGCTATGTTCTTTTCATTCATATTAATGACACTAAGCTTTATATTCATAGGAATGATAATTTATGTAGTGAATGTTATCACAAAATCGTCTATTGTCGGAAGTATATGTGCTGCTGTGTTTATTTTGCTGACGGCAGTGGTTGATGGATTTCCGTATCTGATGTGGTTATCACCGATTAGTTGTAATTCAATTAACAATATAGATGTAGCAGGACAGACGCTGTATCCTACTATCCAGTATGTATTGTCTGTGTATTCTATAGTTATTGCAGCATGTATAATTATCGCCTTGATAACGAGCAGAAGACAGGAAATTGTGGTAAGAAAGGAAAGATAATTTATGGCAGAAAATGTGATAGAGATAACTAATGTCACGAAGAGATTCGGAAGTGCAGAAGTATTAAAGAATGTATCAATTAATTTTGAAAAGGGTAAGATTCATGGGCTTATAGGACGTAATGGCTCGGGTAAGACAATGCTTATGAAGTGCATATGCGGATTTGTACCGGTAAGCGAAGGGAAGATTTTAGTTGAAGGAAAGCAGATAGGAAAGGATATAGATGTGCCGGAGAGTATCGGCGCAATCATAGAGACACCGGGATTCTTATATGGCTACAGTGGCTATAACAATCTTAGATTTCTTGCAAGCATTAATAATAAGATATCAAAAGAACATATTAAAGACACAATGAAGCTGGTGGGTCTTGACCCAGACAGCAAGAAGCATGTTGGCAAGTATTCGTTAGGCATGCGCCAGAGACTAGGGCTTGCTCAGGCAATAATGGAAGACCCTCGAATATTGTTGCTTGACGAGCCTATGAATGGTCTTGATAAACATGGAGTTGAAGAGATGAGAGAGCTTTTCAGGATGTTTGCAGACAGTGGTAAGACTATAATCATGGCAAATCATAGTGCAGAGGATATCGAGGTTTTGTGTGATACAGTGCATGAGATGGATTTAGGGGTTATTACAAGGGTTAAGTAAGAAAGTGATGTATATGAATGGAAAATTAATCGTAATCAGCTTAATTAAAAATGGAATAATATCAGAAAATGACAGAGAATTATATGAATATGCTGTTAATTCAATATTTATGATGGTATCACCTATAGTTATGTCATGCATAATAGGTGCAATAATGGGACATTTATTGACATGTATGGTATTTGTTGCTCTGTTTATATTATTGAGAAAATTTACAGGTGGGTATCATACAAGGCATAGAATTACCTGTATTTTATTATCAACATTTATCATAGTAATAGCTGCCATTATTATAAATATGGATATTAATATATGCCTGCTTATTTTATTTCAGGTTGTATCCATGATGGTAATATGTTATTTCAGTCCACAGGATCACTATAATTATAGATTGAGTGATACAGAAAAAGCATGTTTTAGAAAGATAGTATATGGAATTCTTGCAGCATATTGCGTTACAGAGGTTATATTTGCTATAGCAGGTATGAGAACCTTATTTAATTGTATAGCTATAACAATTATAAGTGTAGCAATGCTGCAGATTGTTAATATCCCCGGAGCCAGTAAGAAGCCCCGGGGAATTATATATAGATGATGAGTTGATTATGTTATTGCATCTTATAATAAATGTGCACGGACAAGAGCTTTTTTAAGTACAGGATCGCCAAACATTGCAAGAATAATCTTGATAAGGTCGCCGATGATGAATGGTATAACACCAGCGAATAAAGCTGCCTTGAAAGTCATGTGGGCTTCGTAAGCAAGCCATCCCGTTCCTAATGCGTAACATACAGCAGTTCCAAGAACCATACCTGCAAAGCACATGTACCACTTGTTGTGGAACTTATCAATAAAAAGTCCTGCGATAATAGCAAGTGGTATGAATCCTATAAGATATCCTCCTGTTGGTCCGAACAATTTGCCAGGACCGCTTGTGAATCCAGAGAAAACAGGAAGACCGACAAGACCAATAAGCAGATAGATTACATAACTGCATGTTCCCTTCCATGTTCCAAGAACATATAAAGAAAAATATATTACAAGGTTAGTGAGTGATATAGGTACTGGACCAATAGGAAGTGACAGTGGTGCAAGTACACATGTGATAGCTGCAAATATGGCAATCAGAGCCATTGCTTTAATAGACATTTTCTTATTCATTATTAAATTCCTCTCTCTGTTAGTTTCGGGATATATCTAATCCCATATCAGTAAGCATTGCTTTATCCTGTTCAGTGTTATTGCCAACAGTAGTAAGCATGTTGCCAGTGATTGTTGCATTGACACCTGACTTGAATAATCTGCGGCCGCCATCCTTGAAATAATTACGTCCGGCTGCCATACGGATGTGTGATGCAGGATTGATGTATCTGAATAATGCTACAGTTCTTATGATGTCATCCTCAGATAATGGTGCAAGGTCGCCAAATGCAGTTCCTGCTACAGGAATAAGTGCATTGATAGGGATAGATTCTATATCAAGCTCAGCTAAAGAAACCGCCATATCAATACGGTCTTCCCATGTCTCCCCCATACCTATGATACCGCCGGAACAGACCGTGAGACCGGCTTCCTTAGCCATCTTGATTTCTTTGATTTTGTCGTCATATGTATGTGTTGTACATATATTAGGAAAGTTTCGCTTAGAAGTTTCAATATTTTCATGGTACATAGTAACGCCGGCTTCTACAAGTCTGTCAAATGCTTCCTTAGTGAGAAGTCCATGTGAAGCGCAAAGTCTTAAACCACTGCCGCACCTTTCATGAAGCTTGGCATATATATCTACAAGCTGGTCAAGTTCTTTGCCTTCAACAGTCCGTCCAGCCGTGACTATTGAGTAAGCATGTACACCATCAGCCTTTTTTTCCTCGAAGTCTTTGATAACAGTTTCTGCATCAAGCATTGGATAAGTTTCACAATTAGTGTGATGGAAGGATGACTGGGCACAGAATTTACAGTTTTCACTGCATCTTCCAGCTCGTCCGTTGATAATAGTACAAAGGTCTACATGATTGTGACATAAAGCATCTCTTATCATATCAGCTCCTTCGGCTAATTTATCAAGAGGTGCAGTTATAAAAAATGATAAATCATCATTTCTGTTAAGACGTCTGCCATCTATGATTTCTCTGGCAAGTAATTTCATATCCTGTTCCATTGTTAATATGTCTCCCTGTAATTAGGTTTGTGATTGACAATAATCTGTCAAAATTTGTATTAATACGAGGCATATTATAAGCATATAAAAATAAATTGTCAACCTCTAAAATCATAAGGTTAACAATTGGCAAAAGGCAAGTAATAAAGGGATGCATGCATATTTGTAAAAAACATTAAAATAAGTAGAAAAATTTTGACACCAGATGTCTTTGTGTATATAATATGTAAGCTAAATTCAAATAAGAAGGATTACATATCATGAAATCTAAGATAGATAAAAATAATTTGTTATTTTCTAATAAAGCGCTGATAGCACTTTTAATTCCAATCGTAATTGAACAGCTTCTCAATTCATTTATGGGAATGATTGATACAATGATGGTCAGCAATGTGGGAAGTGAAGCGTTATCAGGAGTATCTCTTGTTGATTCTGTTAACAATCTTATAGTGCAGTTGTTCTCGGCAATGGCAACTGGTGCAGCTATAATATGTTCACATTACATTGGAATGAAGGATGAAAAGGGAGCTAACAAAGCAGCAAGACAGGTTGTGTTGTCAGTTACTGTGATTGCTCTTGTTATAACTGTTCTTGGACTTGCATTTAAAAGACCTTTACTTGGAGCGATATTTGGCAAGGTTGATGACGGCGTTATGAACAATGCGCTGAAGTATTTTTTATTTACTGCATTGTCATATCCATTTCTGGCTCTGTTCAGCGCAGGTTCTGCGATATTCCGGTCATGTGGCAATTCGAAATATCCTATGACAGTTTCAGTTATATCAAATGTTATTAATATAATAGGTAATTATATACTTATATTTGTATTTGATATGGGCGTGTCAGGTGCTGCAATATCAACACTTGTGTCACGTATAATATGTATGGTTGCAGTATTTATCGCACTTGCAAAGCCTAAGCAGGAGATTGTTGTCAGTAACTATGCTTCAATAAGACCAGAGTGGGGGCTTATAAAGTCAATTCTTGCAATCGGTATTCCATCAGGTATAGAAAACAGTATGTTCCAGTTCGGAAAGCTTGCAATACAGTCAACAGTATCTACAATGGGTACAGCGGCTATTGCAGCGCAGGCGATGACTAATATATTGGAAAATGTTAATGGTATCTTTGGAATCGGCGTAGGAATGTGCCTTATGACAGTTGTTGGACAGTGCATGGGTGCAGGAAGAAAAGATGAAGCGAAATATTATATTGTTAAACTGTGTGGAATAGCAGAGGTTGGAATAATAGCATCATGTCTGCTTGTGTATGCATTTACAAAGCCAGTTACAATGCTTGCCGGTATGGAGAGCGAGAGTGCGGCACTCTGCATGGAGATGGTTGCAGCCATAACTATTGCAAAGCCACTTGTATGGGTAGGCTCATTCGTTCCTGCGTATGGACTCAGAGCTGCCGGTGATGTCAAGTTTTCTATGACAACATCAATTATAACAATGTGGGGCTGCCGAGTTGCACTGTGTATTTTCCTTGTAAAAGCATTTGGAATGGGTCCAATGGCTGTATGGTATGGAATGTTTGCAGACTGGACACTCAGAAGCATTATATTTATAAGCAGATATTTAAGTGGTGCATGGATGAAAAAGGAAGTTATTAAGGCATAAAACAATCCAGTTAGTGATTGGAATTGTCATGGATATGTGGTATCATATAAAAAGATTTAAGCATCAGTTGGGGCGGAATTGATATTGCCTCAAAATTATTAAATATAAGGGAGAATTTACTTATGAACGAAAAAAATCAAGATGCTGTTCGTGATGCACGAAAGCTGGGAGTTCCTAAGATGCTGATTCTTGGACTTCAGCACATGTTTGCTATGTTTGGAGCAACTATTCTTGTTCCAATTCTTGTGTCTGGATATTTTCAGACAGCATGCAATGAGCCGCTTACAAGAGGCTTAACTGTTTCAGTTACATTATTCTGTGCGGGTATTGGTACACTTATATTCCATGTCTGCTCGAAGTTTAAGGTTCCAGCATTTCTTGGCTCGTCATTCGCATTTCTGGGAGGCTTCTATACAGTTGCCAATCTTAAATCTGGAATGTATGAGACAATGAGTGCCAATGATAAGGCTGCATATGCATGTGGTGGTATTGTAGTTGCAGGTCTTTTATACTTAATCGTTGCACTTATCTTCAAACTTGTAGGTGTCAACAGAGTTATGAGATTCCTTCCACCGGTTGTTACAGGCCCAATCATTATATGTATTGGTTTGTCACTTGCGTCATCAGCAATTTCTAATGCGTCAACTAACTGGCTTTTAGCAATAGCTGCTCTTGTCGTGATAATTGTATTCAACATATGGGGCAAGGGAATGTTTAAGATTATACCTATACTTATGGGTGTAGTTATATCTTATGTATTCGCACTTGTTCTCAATGCATTTGGAGTTACTAATCCAGATGGTTCAGCGATATTTAACTTTGCATCTGTAGCATCTGCTAACTGGATAGGATTCCCTAAGTTCCAGTTCTGTAAGTTTGATGTAACATCAATTCTTGTTATGGCTCCAATTGCTATCGCAACTATGATGGAGCATGTTGGTGATATGTCAGCTATATCAGCTACAGTTGATGAGAACTTTATAGCAGAGCCAGGTCTTCACAGAACACTTCTTGGTGATGGTCTTGCAACAGCATTTGCTGGATGCCTTGGTGGTCCGGCTAACACTACATATGGTGAGAACACAGGAGTTCTTGAGTTATCAAGAGTATACGACCCAAGAGTTATAAGAATTGCAGCAATATTTGCAATCGTGCTCTCATTTATTCCTAAGTTCTCAGAGATTATATCAACTATGCCAGCCGCTATAATCGGTGGTGTATCATTCATGTTATATGGTATGATTTCTGCAATCGGTGTAAGAAATGTTGTTGAGAATAAGGTAGACCTTACAAAATCACGTAACCTTATTATTGCAGGTGTTATATTCGTATGTGGTTTAGGATTTTCTAATGGACTTACATTTACAATAGGTGGTACATCTATAACACTTACAGCACTTGCAATCGCTGCTATAGCAGGTATTCTTCTTAATGCAATACTTCCTGGCAATGATTACAACTTTGGCATCAATCCAAGTGGTGACCAGAGCAGAGGTGTATATGTAAGCAACACAGACAACAAATAATTAACAGAATGGAGATTAACCATGGATTTTAAGAATGAAAAGAATATAACAATATTTGAGCATCCACTTATCCAGCATAAGATTTCAATGCTCAGAGACAAGAGAACAGGAACTAATGAGTTCAGAAAGTTAGTAGAAGAGATTGCTATGCTTGAGGGATTTGAGGCTCTTGGAGATCTTGAACTTGAAGATGTAGAAGTTGAGACACCTATCGAGACATGCATGACACCTATGATAGCAGGAAGAAAGTTAGCGATTGTTCCTATTCTTAGAGCTGGTCTTGGTATGGTATCAGGTATTCTGGCATTAGTACCAACAGCGAAGGTTGGACACATTGGAATGTATCGTGATGAAGAGACTCATGAGCCACATGAGTATTACTGCAAGCTTCCAAGTCCTATCGAGGAGAGACTTATTGTAGTTACAGACCCAATGCTTGCTACAGGTGGTTCAGCAGTAGATGCTATCAACCAGATTAAGAAGCATGGTGGCAGGAAGATTAAGTTTATGTGTATCATAGCTGCACCAGAAGGTGTGAAGAAGCTTCATGAGGCTCATCCAGATGTTCAGATATATGTTGGACATCTTGACAGAGAGCTTAATGAAAATGCATATATCTGTCCAGGGCTTGGTGATGCCGGGGATAGAATTTTTGGAACTAAATAATGTGACTTAGATTATGAAAACCCTATAATACTATATTAGTATTATAGGGTTTTTATAATCAATTTACGCTATTGGCGATTAGAAAGGTGGTATATATATGGCGAAAAAGACGGATGTTATTATTATTGGTGCTGGACCAGGTGGAATATTTGCGGCTTATGAACTTTTAAAGAATAAGCCGGATATAAAGATTACTGTTTATGAGGAAGGCCATAGTCTTGATAAGAGAAAATGTCCTATTGATGGTAAGAATGTAAAGAGCTGTGTTCACTGTAAGAGCTGTTCTATTATGAGTGGTTTTGGTGGTGCGGGAGCATTTTCAGATGGTAAATATAATATAACTAATGATTTTGGTGGAACTCTTTATGAGTACATAGGCAAGAATGAGGCTATAGACCTTATGAAATATGTTGATGAGATTAACATGGCTCATGGAGGAGAGGGCACTAAGCTTTATTCAACTGCTGGAACAAGTATTAAGAAAGTCTGTATGCAGAATAAGTTAAAGCTTCTTGATGCATCTGTAAGACATCTTGGAACTGATATTAATTATGTGGTTCTTCAAAATATATATGATGAGTTAAAAGATAAAGTCGATTTTCATTTTGATGAGCCTGTGCTTACAATTGAGAAGCTTGATAATGGCTTTAAGGTATTTACAGATAAAGAAGAGGTGGAGTGCGATAAATGCATAGTATCTGTAGGACGAGTTGGAAGTAAATGGATGGAGCAGGTCTGTAAAGAGCTTGACATAAACACTAAGTCTAACAGAGTTGATATTGGTGTCAGAGTAGAGCTTCCAGCAGTTATATTCTCGCATCTTACCGATGAGTTATACGAGAGCAAGATTGTATACAGAACACATCAGTTTGAGGATAATGTAAGAACATTCTGTATGAATCCGCATGGAATCGTTGTAACAGAGAATACTAACGGAATTCTTACAGTTAATGGACACAGCTATGAATCAGGCGATAAACAGACAGAAAATACTAACTTTGCGCTTCTTGTTGCAAAGCATTTTTCAGAGCCTTTCAAAGACAGTAATGGTTATGGCGAGAGTATTGCAAGGCTTTCTAACATGCTTGGCGGCGGTGTTATTGTACAGAGATTCGGAGACCTTGTAAGAGGAAGAAGAAGTAATGAAAGCAGAATTGCAGAGGGAATGGTTACACCTACATTATCTGCAACACCGGGTGATTTAAGCCTTGTGCTCCCTAAGAGAATTCTCGATGGAATTATTGAGATGATATATGCGCTTGATAAGATTGCTCCGGGAACAGCTAATGATGATACACTTCTTTATGGTGTAGAGGTTAAGTTCTATAACATGGAAGTTGAACTTGATAACAATCTTGAGACTAAGCATAAAGGTTTATACATAATTGGTGATGGAAGCGGTGTGACACATTCACTTTCACATGCATCAGCAAGTGGTGTGTACGTTGCAAGACAGATATGTAAATAACTGGCAATGATAACAGCATAAATATATATGAATGGAGGCAGTGCATATGAATGGTGAAAAATATATCGAGCTTCACGCTCATCTTGATGGTTCAATAACACTTGATATAGCTAAGAAACTTGCAGCTATGCAGGGTATCAGCCTTGCAGGGGATGATGAACTGATTGATATTATATCAGTATCTCCAACATGTGACAGCCTTACAGAATTTTTAAAATGTTTTGATTTCCCATTAAGCCTTATGCAGACCAAGGAAAGCATATCTGAGGCAGTAAAGCTTGTACTGGACGACATGGCAGCAGTTGGAGTTGTGTATGCGGAGATACGTTTTGCACCACAGCTTCACACAGCTAAAGGACTGACACAGGAAGAAGTAATTATAGCAGCCATTGATGGATTAAATGATTATTTATTGAATAAATCGGACATGAAGGCGAACCTTATATTATGCTGTATGCGTGGCAGTGATAATGAGAACGCTAATATTGAGACAGTAAAGCTTGCTGGCAGATATTTGTATAAAGGAGTTGTGGGACTTGACCTTGCAGGAGCAGAAGCATTGTATCCTACAAGCGATTATACCAGATTGTTTGAACAGGCAGCAGGGCTTGGAATTCCGTATACAATACACGCTGGAGAGGCAGCCGGAGCAGACAGTGTATACACTGCAATTGACATGGGAGCTGTAAGAATCGGACATGGAATAAGAGCTGTTACAGATGATAAGCTTGTTAAGCTTATCAGAGATAAAGGAATATGTCTTGAAATGTGTCCGACAAGCAATCGTATAACAAAAGCAGTTGATGATATGTCACAGTATCCATTGCGTGAATATATCGACAGAGGAATCAAAGTAACTATCAATACAGATGACCTTGCTATTGTAAGGACAGATATCAGCAAAGAATTTGAATATGCAAAACAGCTTGCAAATCTTACAGAACAGGAAGTATACCAGTTGAAATGTAATGCGGCTGAGGCTTCATTTGCAGATGACGTAACCAAAGAATGGATTAAAGCAAGGATTGGGAGAGACAATGACTAACAAAGAATTAATGCTGTCAGGACATTTATACATAGCAAAAGACGAAGAGCTTATAAAGGACAACATGAGAGCGAGAAGACTTACAAGGTTTATCAATCAGACGACAGAGGATGAGCTTGACAGACGTCAGCAGTTGTGCAGGGAATTGTTTGGAAGCGCGGGTAAGAATATATGGGTAGAAGCTCCTATACATGCGGATTATGGATGTAATACATATATAGGTGACAATTTCTTTGCCAATTATGACTGTATAATAATTGACGTTGCAAAGGTAACAATCGGCGATAATGTATTTTTAGCTCCAAGGGTTGGGATATATACAGCCGGACATCCGATTGATGCAGATGTCCGCAACACCCAGTTGGAATATGGCAAGCCTATAACTATAGGCAGCAATGTCTGGATAGGCGGCAATACTGTAATTAATCCCGGTGTGACGATAGGAAGCAATGTTGTTATTGGTTCTGGTTCAGTTGTTACGAAGGATATTCCGGACAATGTTGTTGCTGTAGGCAATCCATGCCATGTATTAAGACCAATAGATGATAATGATAAGAAGTACTGGGAGAATGAGGCAGCCAGATACAGGGAAAGTATTGGTATTTAGCCAGAAATGATACATGTTCTTCCATTTAACTGGATGATATTTTCATCCTGCATTCTTCCGAGTTCTCTTGAAAGTGCGCTTCTGTTGACATTTAAGAATTCAGCAAGTGATGTCTGGGAGAATGGAATGGTCCGCATGTTGTTCTCATCTGGCTGTATGCTGTAGAGGTAGACCATGATTTTATCGCGGAGTGATTTCTGGCTTAAAATCTGTAATTTAAGGTTAGCAAAAAGATTCTGCGTGGCGATACGGTTTGTCAGATTAAGCAGCAGTTGATGATTGAAGGCACATGTGGAAGAACAGCTTTTTTCAGAGGACATAAGATATTCAAGGTTAATAAAAAGAATAATACAGTCAGCTATGGCATCAACTTGAATTGGACTATAGCTGACTTTTTTTATTGCCAGAGCTTCTCCAAAAATATTTGAAGCTGTGAAATGATTAACATTTAATTTGTCAAACTGGTAATTGGTATAGGAAATTTCGACTTTTCCTTCAAGTATGATTCCAGCATATTTAAATGGTTCTCCGTGTCTTACAATTGTTTCGCCTCTCTGAAATGATTTCGCAAAACCATGAAGAAATGAAATTGCTTCTTCTATATTGCCAATTACAATTTCGTAAAACAAAGGACATTTTGCAATTGTATCTATATATTCAATGAAAGAGACATTTTTACTCATAATAAATCTCCAATAAAAATTAATAATAGCTGAACAAATAGTTCCCAAATCTGAGATGTAAGAATTATACATTAAAAGTGTTGCCAGAGTAACAGAAATAATAATCACTAAACAGTAAAATGCAATTGTAAATTAAAAAATCAATAAGAGGAGATAAATAAATGGATAATAATATGTTTTGTTTTCAGTGTGAACAGACTGCCAATTGCACAGGCTGTACTAAGAGCGGAGTCTGTGGAAAGACACCGGAGATTGCAAATCTTCAGGATAAACTCACAGGAGCGGTTATAAAACTTGCAGAGAAAAATGAGATGAATAAACGAAATGACGGACTTATCATTAAATCTCTTTTTACAACTATTACTAATGTGAATTTCAACGAGGATACAATAACAAAATTAATTGACGAGGTACATGCCGCTTCAGGAATTACGAAAGATTATGATATGAATAATGTATGGAATGCCGATGAGGATATCAGGTCTTTAAAATCACTTATTTTGTTTGGCGTCAGGGGTATTGCCGCGTATGCGTATCACGCACAGGTTTTAGGATATGAAGATAAGAAAGTAAATGCGTTTTTCTATGAAGCGTTAAGAGTGGTTGGGGCAGACATGGGAATGGAAGAGCTTCTTCCTGTTGTCTTAAAGGTTGGCGAGATAAATCTTGCATGTATGGCACTTCTTGATGAGGCTAATACAAAAACTTACGGCAATCCAGTGCCAACAGAGGTTCCACTTACAGTTGAAAAGGGGCCGTTTATCGTAATTACAGGACATGACCTTTATGATTTAAAGCAGCTTTTAGAACAGACAAAGGATAAGGGAATCAATATATATACACATGGTGAAATGCTTCCTGCGCATGGTTATCCGGAACTTAAAAAATATTCTCACTTGAAGGGAAATTTTGGAACAGCATGGCAGAACCAGCAGAAGGAATTTGCTGATATTCCTGCGCCTGTAGTATATACAACTAACTGTCTGATGCCGCCTAAGGCAAGTTATGCGGACCGTGTATTCACAACAGAGGTTGTATCGTACCCAGAGATTGTTCATATTGGAGAAAACAAGGACTTCACTCCTGTTATTGAAAAAGCCCTCGAACTTGGCGGATATAGCGGGGATACATCATTTACTGGAATTAATGGTGGCAGGACTGTAATGACTGGATTCGGGCGTAATACAGTTCTTGAAAATGCAGGAACAATTGCTGAGGCTGTTAAAAATGGAGCAATTAAGCATTTCTTCCTTGTTGCAGGCTGTGATGGTGCAAAGACGGGAAGAAATTATTACACAGAATTTGTGAAACAGACTCCTGATGACAGTATTATACTTACACTTGCATGTGGAAAATATAGATTTAATGACCTTAATCTTGGAAATATAGGAGCATTTCCTAGAATCCTTGATATGGGGCAGTGCAATGATGCATATGGCGCAATTCAGGTTGCAGTAGCACTCGCAGGTGCATTTGAGTGCAGTGTCAATGACATTCCGCTTTCAATGGTTCTTTCATGGTATGAACAGAAGGCGGTATGTATTCTGCTCTCACTGCTTCATCTTGGAATCAGGAACATTTTACTTGGCCCATCTCTTCCAGCATTCATTTCGCCAAATGTTTTGAATGTGCTTGTAGAAAATTATAATATAGGGGCTGTTTCGACTCCTGAGGAGGATTTAAAAAAGATATTAGGCAGTAAATAATGCTTTACAAGGAGACGAAAAAGTATTAATATAAACAAAGATTGAGACTTTTGAAAAGGTCGCATGAAGGGGAACACCACCTCGGGTGTTGGTTCTCTTCGTGCGGCCTTTTTTGCGTGTTATTTAGCTTATAAAGTGCGATGCACGAAAGAGAAACTTAGAAAATATACAAAAAGGCTGTGATTGGCAGGAAAGGAGATTTTTATGTTTACTGTATGTGGCAAAGAGGTAGACCTTGACGAAATAAGGCTTACTGATTATCTCGACAACAATGGTTACAACCGGAGGACAATAGCGGTGGAATGTAATGAGGAGATGGTGCCAAAAGAAAAGTTTGATGATTTTATTATTCATAGTGGCGATGTTGTTGAGATAGTAAGTTTTATGGGAGGCGGAAGCTTTTAGGTTTTTAATTAAAGATTATCTGAAAGAATTATACATAAAAAATCTGTAATGATGGAATTGAGAATTTAAATCACAAAAATATAAAGAAAAGAGGAAAAAAGATGAGCAACACAAATAATCAGGACAAACTTATATTAGGAGGAAAGGAGTTTTCACAGAGATTCATATTAGGCTCAGGAAAATATTCACTGGAACTTATCAAGGCAGCAGTTGAAAATGCAGGTGCAGAGATTATTACACTTGCTGTCAGAAGAACTAATACAAAGGATAGCGAGAATATTCTGGATTATATTCCAGACAATGTTACATTGCTTCCTAATACATCAGGTGCAAGAGATGCAAAAGAGGCTGTGAGAATAGCAAGAATGGCAAGAGAGCTTGGATGTGGTAATTTTGTCAAGGTAGAGATAATGAAGGATTCCAAATATCTTCTTCCAGATAACGTAGAGACAGTTAAGGCAACAGAGATGCTTGCTAATGAAGGATTTGTGGTTCTTCCTTACATGTATCCTGACCTCTATACAGCAAGAGATCTTGTTAATGCAGGAGCAGCCGCAGTTATGCCTCTTGCATCTCCAATTGGTTCTAATAAAGGTCTTTCAACAAAGGATTTTATCCAGATTCTTATTGATGAGATAGACCTTCCAGTTATAGTTGATGCGGGAATCGGACGTCCATCCCAGGCATGTGAGGCGATGGAGATGGGAGCAGCCGCAGTTATGGCTAATACAGCAATTGCGACAGCTAAAGATGTTCCAGCTATGGCAGCCGCATTTAAGGATGCAATAATTGCTGGTAGAAAGGCATATCTGGCAGGTCTTGGACGTGTGCTTGAGAGAGGTGCAAGTGCATCTGACCCTCTTACAGGCTTCCTACATGACTAAAATATTAAATATAATTCGGAGATAAAAAGATGGAAAATGAATTTTTTGTAGATTCAGACAAATTAAGTGAGCGTGCGCTTGAGAAAAAGCACAGATTAGAGAATGATAAAAGCTACAGAACTAACCATATGGAATATATGGATGGCATGGATCAGATAAAATCGGATATAAGAGATAAGGTTATATCTGAGATGAATTCATATGATTACAGCAGATATACAGCAGCAGATGTCAAGCGCGCACTGGAGAATGAGACATGCAGTGTTGAGGATTTTAAGGCATTGTTATCACCGGCAGCAGAGCCATTTCTTGAACAGATGGCAGCCAAGGCAAAATATGAGACAAGTAAGCATTTTGGCAATACTGTATACATATTTACACCGTTATATATAGCTAATTACTGCGAGAATTACTGCATATACTGTGGTTTCAACTGCTACAATGATATTAACAGAAAGAAGCTCAACAGTGAAGAGATTGAGCATGAGATGAAGATTATTGCTGATTCTGGTATTGAGGAAATCCTTATGTTGACCGGTGAGAGCAGAGGCCAGAGTGATGTAAAATACATTGGAGATGCCTGTAAGCTTGCAACTAAATATTTCAAAAATGTAGGTCTTGAGATTTATCCTGTCAATGTAGATGAATATAGGTATTTACATGAATGTGGGGCAGATTATGTAACGGTATTTCAGGAGACATATGATTCTGATAAATATGAGACATTGCACCTGTTAGGTCATAAGAGAGTATTTCCATACAGATTTGAGGCCCAGGAGCGTGCGCTTATGGGCGGAATGAGGGGTGTTGGATTTTCAGCATTATTAGGACTTGCAGATTTCCGTAAGGATGCACTGGCTAGTGCTCTGCATGTGTACTTTCTTCAGAGAAAATATCCATACGCAGAGTATTCACTTTCTTGTCCAAGACTTCGTCCTATCATTAATAATGATAAGATTAATCCTCTTGATGTTGGCGAGAGACAGCTTTGTCAGGTATTGTGTGCATATAGAATATTCATGCCATTTGTGGGCATCACAGTTTCATCAAGAGAGCAGAAGCATTTCAGGGATGGAATTGTAAAGATTGCGGCTACAAAAGTTTCTGCCGGTGTATCTACTGGTATAGGTGACCATGAGAGCAAATATACTGGCAAAGAGGATGCCGAGACTGGTGATGAACAGTTTGAGATATCTGATTCAAGAAGTTTTGAACAGATGTATGAGGATATGGAATCAGAAGGCATGCAGCCAGTTCTGAATGATTATGTGTATGTATAGAAATTGGTAATGGATAAACTATGTGAGAATTATGAACCATAGCGACGAGCGTTTCTATGGAAAGACAGGAGATATATTGAACGAACAGAATATGCATAAAATGTAATGCTTTTGTTGATTATAATATTGTCGATATGATATAGTAACATATCGTGTAATCATTAAAGGGAGGGTATGAACATATGAGTTCTTCCAATGCATCAGATGGAGTGTTCACAGTTGCGGGGGTCAGACCGGCAAGAGATGGTATGACAATATCAAGAGATACTAAGCTTGGTAAAGAAAATGTTATCACATTTTTTGCACTGGGGGCAGGAACATCTATCAGTCAGGAGCGTTACGATACGACTTCTGTTTACATCGGAGCTGAGGGTGATGCATCATTTATTACAGGTGAGGATGCAGCCAGACAGAGTTTTACTGATGGTGATATGCTTATTGTACCAGGTGGAACACTTTGTGGTGTTGATAGCGAATTTGGAGCAGTATATACAGAAATAATTATTAAAAAGGAGATTACAATGAACAATTTAGTTAAAGCAGGCGAAGTAATGAAACTTAAGGACCTTATCCAGTATGAGGATGGAAGCATAAGCAATCTTGATGTTGCAAGCAACCCTTCAATGAAGTTTGTCCTTATGGCATTTGATGCAGGAACAGGTCTTACACCACACCGTGCACCAGGCAATGCAATTATATTTGCACTTGAAGGAAAGGCAACTATCGGATACGAGGGCAAGGATTATGTAATCAATGCTGGCGAGAACTTCCGCTTTGAAAAAAACGGACTTCACAGTGTCACAGCAGATGAGAAGTTCAAGATGGCTTTATTACTTGTTATTGAGTAAATCTGATAGTTCTTGTTATTGGTATGATAACATCAAGAATTATATATGTGTCAAGAAACAAGAAAGAAGCTGCTAAATAGCATAGATAAAGCTAAATCCCTGCCAATGATAATATCATTGACAGGGATTACTTAACGAAATCCTTTTTTTCGTAATAATACATAAATGAAAAATATATAAGCCTGCATAATTTTGTCTATAACTCCACTTTGACTAGCGCAGTACCTTGCTTTATAATAAAATTACAAGCTTAATCGTTTTCGTAAAATGTGACTAGGAGGGAAAGAGAGATTTATGTTGGTTGAAGAAGCTAAGAGAAACCTCATTGATGGAATCCTTCCATTCTGGATTAATCTTGTTGATAGCGAATATGGTGGATTCTATGGAGAGGTTGACTACAATCTTAATGTAGATAAAAAAGCAGATAAAGGAACAATTCTTGTCAGCAGAATAATGTGGCTGTTTTCACAGGCGTATATCGTGTTGGGCGATGAAAAGTATCTCGATACTGCGAAATGTGCATATGAATATTTCCATAAATACTGTTATGACAGTGAATATGGTGGGCTATACTGGTCAACAACATATGACGGTAAACCATCCGATACAGTCAAACATACATATACCATGTCATACGGAATATATGGACTTGTTTCATATTATGAAGCAAGCGGTGATGTGTCAGTACTTAACGAGGCTGCGAGATTATATCGTTTTATAGAAGATAACTGCACAGACGATTTAGGATACAAAGAAGAGTTTGACCGGTTCTTTAATCTTAAAGATAACGAGAAAGTATCTGATGCACTTGCTTCAAGAGGATTCTATGCGCCAAGGACAATGAATACATTATTGCATCTGCTTGAGGCATACACAGAGCTTTATAGAGCGGGTAAGCATAGTATGATTGTGGCTGGGAACGATTTTAACAATTATATTCTTGGAGAGATTAAAGATAAAGTAGTATCACTTCTTACGACATTTGTTGATAAGGTATACAATAAAGATAAGCGCAGATTAGAAGTATTCTTTGATCTGGATTACAACAGCCTTGTTGATACACAGTCATATGGCCATGATATTGAGAGTGCATGGCTGATTGATTATGCTGTTAAGGTTTTGCGTGACAATCTCGGCGAAGATGAGATTACAGACGAATTGAAAGGACTATTTAACAGAATCGCATGTATGACGGATGATTTAAGGGGCAGTGTCTATGCTAGAGCGTTAAAGACAGACCATATGATTTCTGATGTTATGGAAGGTACTGTGAATGAGACAAGAGTATGGTGGGTCCACGCAGAAGCTGTTAATGGTTTTTCTAAAGGATACGTGGAACAGCCTGACCATCCAGAATATAAAGAAGCAGCATTGAAGGTTCTTAAATATATCAAATGTTATTTTATAGATGCACGTTCGGGAGAGTGGTTTAATGAGCTTGACCTGAATGATAAGCCTGTAGTTAAAGAGCTTGCAGGTCCGTGGAAATGTCCTTACCATAACGGAAGAATGTGGCTGGAGCTTATAAAAGCAGGGAATTAATATATCTGTGGATATTTCAACAGGTACAGGAAAAATATGTTGATAATAACATCCCTCTCCTTGGATTTCAAGGAGAGGGATGCTTGCTTTTAAAAATAAAAGATATAAAAGCAGGTTTGATGCGGATAGTGTATATATAAGTTATACTGGCTTTGAACTTGCGATTAAATCGCGGTACCAGTAAGCGGAATCTTTAGGAATACGCTCCTGGGTTTCAAAATCAACATATACAAGCCCGAATCTTGGATCATATCCGCTGTGCCACTCGAAATTATCAAGGAATGACCAATGGAAATACCCCAGTATAGGAACTTCAGAGTTATAGGCATTACACAGACAGTTAATGTACCTTGTAAGAAAGTCAATTCTGTCAGGGTCGTGAACCTTATTGTCAAGACTTACAACATCATTGCATGCAAGTCCATTTTCTGTGATGACAATAGGAAGTTTGTAACGCTCATACAGAAATCTTATTCCGAAATCCATTACACCAGGTGTAACAGGCCAGCCGAGGGCAGTTCGTGGAAATCCACATTTCTTAGGGACAGGGCCATCCTTACTGAATTCATGTCCATTGTACATATTGATTCCTAACCAGTCTATAGGCTGGTGCATAATGTCAATGTCCGATTCTTTCACAAAATCAAGCTTATCATATGAATCATAATCTGCAAGCTCGGGAATATCACCTAATGCTTTAAGGTCAGGATATTGTCCAAGACAGACCATATCGCAGAATATGTGATGGCAGAATGTCCAGTTGCCTGTATCCGTTGTAAATGAAGCCGTTCTGGCTGCTTCAACATCTTCATGTATAGGTTTCCTTGGATAACACATATTACCAGTGGAAGAGAAGCTTATTGCCACTGGTCTGGCAGCCGCTTCACGAATTCTTTTAACTGCAAGTCCGTGTGCGAGAGCAAGATGATGTGTAACCTTTAATACATCTGTATCTTTAAGCTTAAGCCCCGGTGCGTGCAGTCCTAGCTTGTATCCAAGCCCGGATATTATCTGCGGTTCGTTGATTGTTGAGAATTGTGTCACTCTGTCATTAAAGTGTCTGCATATAAATTCTGCGTAATCAGCAAATATGTATGCAGTCTGGCGGTTAAGCCATCCACCCTCCTTTTCGAGGGCAGATGGTAAATCCCAGTGATATAGTGTTATGTATGGAGTGATTCCGTATCCAATACAACAGTTAACTATATTGTCATAGAAGTCAAGACCAGCTTGGTTGAATGAATATTCCCTGCCTACATATCCGTCAGGAAATATTCTTGACCATGATATTGAGAATCTATAAGCCTTGATTCCGAGTTCGTGCATAAGCTTGATATCTTCCCTGTAGTGGTGGTAGTGGTCACATGCAACATTACCAGTCTCATTGTTGGCTGTATTGCCGGGCGTATTAGAAAAATCATCCCATATAGATGCTCCTTTGCCATCGGTGTTGTATGCACCCTCAATCTGATATGCACTTGTAGCAGTTCCCCATATAAAATCTTTATCAAACATATATATTACCTCATTAATCAGATATTAGCGGTTACGGTATATTCTTTGATGCTTTCATCATAAGGGATGGTGTTGCCTTCAATTGTTTTACCGTTAACAATAAGTGATTTAACCCTTCCCTGATGTCCAGAATTGTTAATCTGGATGTTATATGTGGCACCTCTGAATTTCCTTGTGATGTTAAGTGAATCCATATCATCAGAAAGGCATGGGTCGACAACAAGTCCGTCAAAATCAGCACGTATGCCTAATATATACTGTGAAATGCTTGTAAATGTCCATGCAGCCGTACCAGTAAGCCAGCTATTCTTTGCCTCACCATGTCTAGGTGCATCTTTGCCGGCAATCATCTGTGAATATACGTAAGGCTCAGTTCTGTGTATCTCACTTATGTCTTCAAGATAAGCAGGGCATATCTTCTTATATGTATCCATAGCTCTGTTACCATCACCAACTACTGTCTCAGCTATAGATACCCAAGGATTGTTGTGGCAGAATATACCGGCATTTTCCTTGTATCCAGGTGGATATGATGAAACCTCGCCAAGTTCAAGATGATATGACTTATAAGCAGGCTGTAAAATCATGATACCGTACTTGGTATCAAGGATTTTCTCAACAGAATCCATAGCTTTCTGGGCGAGACCTTCTTTGACACCGATTCCAGCCATTACGCAGAATCCCTGAGGCTCAATATATATCTGGCCTTCGCTGCATTCTTTTGAACCGACTTTGTTGCTGTTAGAGTCATAGGCTCTTAAGAACCATTCTCCATCCCAGCCGTGTTCAAGAACTGCATTGTACATGTCATCGACAAGCTTGTTAACGGATTTCTCTTCATCGTATAATCCCAGTTTGTTACATATCTTAGCGTATTCTTTGCCATATTTAACGTACATTCCGGCGATAAATACTGATTCGGCAACTGGTCCTTCGGATGGGCCTGTGGTCTGGAAAGATTCTCCCGGAACAGCAGAGAAGCAGTTTAAGTTAAGACAGTCGTTCCAGTCAGCCCTTCCTATAAGAGGAAGCTTGTGAGGACCAAGGTGTGTTGTCGTATAGTTAAAGGATCTGCGTAAATGTTCCATAAGTGTCTGTGCTTTGGAAGTATCACAGTCAAATGCAACCTGTTCATCAAGAATACTGTAATCATTAGTTTCTTTAAGGTAAGCGGCAGTTCCGGCGATTAACCATAATGGGTCATCATTAAAACCAGAGCCGATATCTGAATTGCCTTTCTTGGTGAGTGGCTGATACTGGTGATATGCGCTTCCATCTTCAAACTGCGTTGCGGCTATATCGAGGATTCTCTGTCTTGCAGAATCAGGAATAAGATGTACAAAACCGAGAAGATCCTGGCATGAATCCCTGAATCCCATTCCACGGCCAGTTCCTGACTCATAATATGAAGCAGAACGTGACATGTTAAATGTTACCATGCACTGGTACTGATTCCAGATGTTAACCATACGGCACAGCCTGTGGTCGTTTGATTTAACGATGTAAGAAGACAGGAGATTATTCCAGTATTCTTTAAGGTGGTTAAATGCAGCATCGAATTTGTCAACAGTGTCATAGCGTGAGATGAGTTCAATAGCTGGCTTTTTATTGATTATTCCGAAAGATTCCCATTTCTCATTATCAGGATTCTCAATATATGCAATCATATATATGAAAGATTTTTCTTCACCCGGCTGTAATGTTATGTCTGATTTGAATGAGCCGATAGGAGACCAGCCGCTTGCAACAGAATTGTATGACTTGCCTTCCCTGACGGCTTTAGGCATTGAAGGACTGCCATATGTTCCGATAAAGCTTTCCCTGCTTGAATCAAATCCATCTACAGATGTATTAACAGCGTGGATGGCATAGTGGTTACGTCTTTCACGGTATTCTGTCTTGTGGTAGATTGCTGAGTAATCTGAGTCTTTGCCAGACTGGTTAACTGCAATCTCAACCTCACCGGTACTGAAATTTCTCTGAAAATTATTACAGTCATCAACTGCATTCCAGAGACAGAACTCTACATATGAATATATAGATATTGTTCTGGCAGCAGTTCCGGTATTCTTAACAGTCAGTTTGTTAAGCTCGCAGTTATCACCGATAGGAACAAAGTAAGTTGTTTCTGCCTGAATGTCTCCATGTGAAGATGATATTATGCTGTAGCCTAAACCATGACGGCATGTATAGTTATCTACAGGTGTCTGTGTTGGCTGCCATCCCGGATTCCATATGGAATCTCCATCTTTAATATATATGTAGTGTCCGTTATTATCTAAAGGAGAGTTATTGTAGCGGTATCTTGTGAGGCGGAGCAGCTTAGCATCTTTATAGAAGCAGTATCCACCGCCTGTGTTACTCTTTAAGCTGAAGAAGTTCTCACATCCTAAATAGTTAATCCATGGAAGAGGTGTTTCTGGTGTTGTGATTACATATTCTTTAGCTTCATCATCAAAATAACCATAATTCATAATGTGCCTCCAATAATCATATAATTTTATTCAGACAGGCATTTATTAGTAGATGTCTATCTGTTTGTGTTTTCTTTAACAATAGAAAACGATTAAGTATAAAATTACTAATTAATCTATATAGATAAGTATATTTTATGCTTGGTTTTAAATCAATCAAATGTTTTAGCAAAACACAAGAATAGCAAAATGCACAAACTTATATAAAAATTACTGTGAAAATCGGTAAATTTACAAAAATACTTGCATTTATGTAAATGATGGTGTATATTAAAGCTACGAAAACGATTAAGTAAAAAGAAAAGTAAACAAAAGGGGATGATGCCATGATATCTATGAAGGATGTAGCTAAGAGATGCGGAGTGTCAGTTGCGACAGTCAGCAAGGCTCTTAACAATCATAGTGATATCAGTGAGAACACAAGAGAACGTATCAAGCAGATAGCTGACGAACTTGGGTACCATCCGAACTCAGTAGCCAGAGCATTAAAGACTAACAGATCATATAACATTGGCGTGTTATTGAATGATGGTCTTGCTCATGAGTATTTCGCAGAGGTTCTTGAAAGCTTCAGGGCAGAGGCAGAGATAAAGGGATACGATATAACATTTATAAGTAATTATTCCAAGAAGATGTCTCTGTTAGAAAACTGTATGTATAGAAGATTTGACGGAGTACTGCTGGCGTGCTGTGCGGATTTTAATAATCCGGAGATTATGGAGCTTGTCAATGGCAAGTTGCCACTAGTGACGATTGACTACATATTTAATGGAAGGACATCAGTCAACTCTAATAATGTGAGGGGGATGAGTGAATTAGTCAGGTTCGCATACAACAAAGGACACAGAAGGATAGCATACATTCATGGTAATCCAGAGTCGCAGGTTACGAAAGAAAGATTAGCTTCTTTTTATAAGACGATGGAAGATTTCGGAATGGAAGTCCCAGCAGAATATATTAAGTCTTCTAAATATCTTGACTCAGAGAAAGCAGAAGAACTTACATATGAACTGTTACAGCTTAACAATCCGCCAACATGTATATTTTATCCAGATGATTTATCAGTTGTTGGTGCAAGGAACGCGGCAAGAGCAATGAAATTAAAGATACCAAAGGATTTATCCGTTGCGGGGTATGATGGAACCAGATTTTCCCAGATGTTAAGTCCTAAGATTACAACAATAAGCCAGAATACGAAAGAAGTCGGAAGAACAGCCGCTGATGAGCTTATCAGTGCTATAGAGAATCCTAAGGCGACTATCATTAAAAGGATTGTTGTAGATGGGGAATTGATTGAAGGGGAGACAATTAAGAAGCTGTAGTCAGAGATAACTGACTGCCATGTATATCATAATGGGAGGTATTACTATGAAGAGAAGGTTTTTGAGTTTATTACTTTGTACAGTAATGACAGCATCTATGGCTCTTACAGGATGCGGTAATGGCAATAACGCTGCTAAGACAAGTGTTAACACAGATCCTGATAAGCAGGGCAAAGTACTTAATATCTATTGCTGGAATACAGAGTTCCAGGACAGATTTGAATATTTTAAGAAATCTGGCAAGTTACCTTCAGATGTAAAGGTTAACTTTGTTATTACACCTAATGAGAACAATGCATATCAGAATGCACTTGATGCAGCATTATTAAAACAGAAAGATGCAGCAGCAGATGATAAGGTTGATATGTTCCTTATCGAGGCTGACTATGCACTTAAATATGTTAATTCAGACTATACTCTTGATGTAAAGAGCATTGGTCTTACAGATAACGATTTATCAGATATGTACCAGTACACAAAGGATATTGCTACATCATCTAATGGAGCTTTAAAGGCTGTTTCATGGCAGGCTACTCCAGGACTCTTTGCTTACAGACGTTCTATAGCTAAGGATGTTCTTGGAACAGATGATCCAGATAAGGTTCAGGAAGCTCTTTCAACATGGGATAAGTTCAACAGTGTTGCTGAGAAGGCTTCAGCTAAGGGCTACAAGATGCTTTCAGGTTATGATGATGCATACAGAGTATTCTCTAACAACGTAAGCAAACCTTGGGTTGATAAGAATAACAAGATTCAGATTGATGATAATATCATGAAATGGGTTGAGCAGACAAAGACATACACAGACAAGGGCTATAACAACAAGTCTTCATTGTGGGATACAACATGGGCAGCAGATCAGGGACCTAAAGGTAAGGTATTTGGTTTCTTCTATTCTACATGGGGTATTAACTTCACATTGTTAGGCAACTCACTTGCAACACCTACTAAGGAAGGTGGTAAGGAAGAAGTTGGTAATGGTATCTATGGTGACTACGCAGTTTGTGAAGGTCCACAGAGTTACTACTGGGGTGGTACATGGCTTTGTGCAGCAGCAGACACAGATAACGCTAACCTTGTAAAAGACATTATGCAGACACTTTGCTGTGACAAGAATACAATGGTACAGATTACTAAGGATACACAGGATTACACTAATACAGTATCAGGTATGCAATCTATCGCTAACAGTGATTTCAAATCAAATTTCCTTGGTGGCCAGAACCACATTAAATTATTCTCTAAGTCAGCACCTAAGATTAGCATGAAGAACATCTCTCCATATGATCAGGGTCTTAACGAAGAGTTCCAGAAAGCAATGAAGGATTACTTCGATGGTAACGTAGATAAGGATAAGGCTTTGGATAACTTCTACAAAGCAGCAATTGAGAAATATCCTAACCTTAGCAAGTAACTAAGTTTATTGCTGGAAATAAGGGCATAGTCTTTAATATCTGGCTATGCCCTTTTTATTTAGCAGGAATGGAGATATGTATGAAGAAGAGTAATAAAAAATTAGTTAGCTATGCCAAGTGGGGATACATATTTCTAATACCTTTCTTTGCGGTTTATATTGTATTTTCACTGATACCTTTGATTTCAACATTTTACAATAGTTTCTTTGAAAATTATATGAATGGTCTTACACAGGTTGGACCTAATTTTGTCGGACTTCATAATTACAAAGAGATTTTATTTAATTCAGAACTTCCAGTGTATCTTAAGAATACACTTGTTATATGGTTAATGGGATTCATCCCACAGATTTTGATTTCACTTTTACTTGCATCATGGTTTACAGATTTAAGATTACGACTTAAATGCACAGGATTTTTTAAGACAATAATCTATATGCCTAACCTGATAATGGCTTCCGCATTTGCAATGCTTTTCTATGCAATATTTGCAGATCAGGGACCGGTTAATGCCACACTGAACAGCTTAGGATTTCCAACATATAGATTCTTGGCAGAAGTAGCAGGCGCAAGAGGATTAATTTCACTTATGAATTTCCTTATGTGGTTTGGTAATACAACTATCATTCTTATGGCTGCCATTATGGGTGTTGACCCTTGCTTGTTTGAAGCAGCCAGAATTGATGGGGCTAATTCAAGACAGATATTTACAAAGATTACACTTCCACTGATTAAACCTATTCTTGCATACACACTTATCACATCACTGATTGGTGGTATACAGATGTTTGATGTCCCTCAGATTCTTACCAATGGTAATGGTAATCCTAACAGAACAAGCATGACTGTTATCATGTATCTGAATAAGCATCTTTACAGCAAGAATTATGGTATGGCAGGTGCCTTATCAGTTATTCTGTTTATTATAACAGCGATATTAAGTATTTTTGTATTCAAATATATCGTAGGAGATATGGAAAAATCGGGAATTAAGATGAAGAAGAGAAAGAAGGAGGCGAAATCAGTATGAGTTCAGTTTCTGCAAAAACAAAAAGCTCTTCAAAAGATGGAACGCGTGATAAAGTAGTGCTTACTATAGAAAGAGCATTGTGCTATCTTGTATTGATAATCATTACTATATTATGTCTGTTTTCTTTCTATGTACTTATTATCAATACAACAAGGTCTCATCCAGATATACAGAAAGGATTTTCATTCTTACCGGGCAAGTCATTCTTTGCTAATGTGAAGTCTCTTCTTAACAATGACCAGCTTCCAGTGTTATCTGGTATGCTTAACAGCCTTATTGTGGCAACACTTTCAGGTTTGTTATGTGTGTACTTTTCAGCTATGACAGCATATGCGATTCACGCATATGAGTTTAAGCTTAAAAAGGCAGCATTTACATTTATATTATTAATTATGATGGTTCCAACTCAGGTATCAGCATTAGGATTCGTTAAGCTTATGGGAGATATGCATCTTATGAATTCGTTTATACCGCTGATTGTTCCATCAATAGCTTCACCAATCGTATTTTTCTTCATTAAGCAGTATATGGACAGTGTCCTTCCGATGGAGCTTATCGAGGCAGCCAGAATTGATGGAGCACATGAATTCAGAATATTTAATCAGATAGTTCTTCCTCTGATGAAACCAGCACTTGCAGTTCAGATGATATTTACATTCGTTTCATCTTGGAATAATTACTTTGTCCCACAGCTTCTTATTACTAAGGCGAAGATGAAGACCCTCCCACTGCTAATTGCCCAATTAAGAAGTGCAGATTTCCTCAAGTTCGATATGGGACAGGTGTACATGATGATTGCATTTGCAATCCTTCCAGTTGTTGTTGTTTATATCTGCTTATCTAAGTTTATTGTTAGAGGCGTAACACTTGGCGGTGTTAAGGGTTAACAACAATCTGGTATTAAATCTGGGCGGCTGCGTAGATTTAAGACAAAATGACCCCGGCAGATTCGATGTATGGCGCATGATATATCAAACTGCCGGGGTTATTTGTGTTAAAAGGTAATGACATAATGATATAACTTAATAAATACTAAAATCTCTGCTGTCTATTAGAATTGTGAAAGGTCCATCGTTTTCAAGTGATACTTTCATATCGGCACCGAATATTCCGGTCTGTACTACATCAACGTGCTCTTTGCATAATCTTATAAATTCTTCATATAATTCATTGGCAAGGACAGGCTCACATGCAGATGTGAAGCTTGGACGATTGCCCTTACGGCAGTCTGCGTATAATGTGAACTGGCTGACAATCAAAAGTTCTCCACCTACATCTTTAATAGAGAGATTGGTTTTACCATTCTCATCGGAAAAAATTCTCAATTTCATGATTTTCTCAACATATTTTGAAAGCATCTCTTTAGTATCACCTTCGCCGGCACCAAAGAAGATAAGAAGCCCTTTATTGATACTGCCTGTTACATTACCATCAACTTTGACTGATGCGTTGTTAACTCTCTGGATTACGAATTTCATATTAATAAGTATGTGATAATTAATGAATATTATCACATTTCCTCCATTTTAATTATTTTAATCTGAATAGAAATGATATTTGCTGGATATAATTAACCATGCTAATAATTATATTAATTGAGAGGTGAATATGCAATATAAAAGATTTAGAATGGAACTGCTTATTGGGCTGGTAATAGTTGCAATAGCAGGATATGTGCTTCACTATGTATATCAGTGGAGTGGCAATGCATTTCTTGTGGGATTATTTTCGCCTGTAAATGAGTCGACATGGGAACATATGAAGCTTGTGTATCTGCCGATGCTTATTCTTTCTATAGTGCTTATGACAAGATGGGGTAATGAGCTTCCGCCTGTTACAGCGGGTATGCTCCTTGGCTCACTTGCAGGTACGTGGCTTATTCCAATACTTTTCTACACATATAGGGGAATTGTTGGTTTCGGAATTCCATGGGTTGATATGGCAACATTTTTTGTGAGTATTATTGCAACAGCATTTGTTGTCATGCATGTAGTAAAAAGATGTATGGATGATTCGCTTCAGATAACCAAGAGTGTTCTCGGTGTGCTCATGATAGTCCAGGGTGTATTGTTTTTGTGGTTTACCTACAATCCACCTGGAATAGGCTTGTTTGCTTCACCATAAGATTAAGAATTTACATTGATTTTACAAATATTTTACTCCTTTACGATATTTCAGTTTACAGAGTTTTAATATAATGTAGACAAATTAAGAAATATAGTAAAGGAGATTTTCTTTAATGAAAAATATATTTGAAATTGAAAATCTTAATCTGTATTACGGACAGCATCATGCATTAAAAGATGTTAACATGAATATTCCGGCTAATCAGATTGTGGCTTTTATAGGGCCAAGTGGATGTGGTAAATCAACATTCCTTAGATGCTTGAATAGAATGAATGACCTTGTTGAAGGCTGTAAGATAACAGGCAGTGTAAAGATGGCAGGGGGGAATGGAATGGAGGATATCTATGGCAATATAGATGTCAACCAGTTAAGAAAGAGGGTTGGAATGGTATTCCAGCAGCCTAATCCATTCCCAATGAGTATATATGATAATATTGCATATGGACCTAGAACTCATGGAATACATAATAAGAGCAAGCTTGATGCGATTGTGGAAAAGTCATTGAGACAGGCGGCTATATGGGATGAGGTAAAAGACAGATTGAAAAAATCGGCACTTGGAATGTCTGGTGGACAGCAGCAGAGATTGTGTATAGCACGTGCGCTTGCTGTTGAACCAGATGTTATTCTTATGGATGAGCCAACATCTGCACTTGATCCTATATCGACATCCAAGATAGAAGACCTTGCGGTTGAATTAAAAGAGAAGTATACTATTGTTATGGTTACTCATAACATGCAGCAGGCAACCCGAATATCAGATTACACAGCATTTTTCCTTCTTGGAGATATGATTGAATATGATAAGACTGATAAGCTGTTCAGTGTTCCATCGGATAAGAGAACAGAGGATTATATAACTGGTAGATTTGGTTGATTTAGGAGGGTGTTATGAGAAACAGATTTGACAGACAGTTGTGCCAGCTTAATGATGAACTCATTGAGATGGGCGGAATGATTGAAAAAGCCATAGAGGATACAATTAAGGCGTTGGTAACACAGGATGTTACCCTTGCAAACAAAGTTATCAAGATGGATGATGATATAGACAGTCAGGAAAGAGAGATTGAGAATCTCTGCCTCAAGCTGCTTTTACAGCAGCAGCCAGTTGCGAGAGATTTACGACTTATATCGTCAGCCCTTAAGATGATAACTGATATGGAGCGAATAGGAGATCATGCTACAGATATAGCAGAGATAACTATAGAACTTCATGAGCAGCCATATATAAAGAAGCTTGACCATATCCAGCAGATGGCAAAAGAGACAATGGTTATGCTTGTTGAGAGTATAGAGGCATTCGTTAATAAGGATATTGATAAGGCAAAAGAAGTAATTGCAAAGGATGATGTGGTTGATGATTTGTTTGTTACTGTAAAAAAAGAACTTGTTGATATGATTCACGAGGATGTCGATTATGGTGCACAGGCTGCTGATCTTCTGATGGTTGCCAAGTATATGGAAAGAATAGGCGATCATGCAACTAATATTTCAGAATGGGTAATCTTTTCAATAACTGGAAGCCATGATGAAAAATAATTACATATAGAAGGGATTGATTCAATGTCACATATATATGTTGTAGAAGACGACAAAAATATAAGTGAGATAGAGAGCTTTGCGCTCAAGAATGTCGGACATACTATAACTGAATGTAGTTGTGGAAAAGAATTTCATAAAGCGTTACAGGAAAGAATTCCGGATCTGATATTGCTTGACATAATGCTTCCAGATGAGGATGGACTGGAGATTCTTATGAAGCTGCGTTCAACACCAGAGACACGAAGAGTTCCTGTTATTATGGTAACAGCCAAAACTTCAGAGATAGATAAGGTTAAAGGTCTTGATATGGGAGCAGATGATTATCTGACTAAGCCATTCGGTGTCATGGAACTTATATCAAGGGTAAAGGCGCTTCTAAGACGTGCTGGTGGAATGGAAGAAGAGAAGTTTATCAAGGTTGGTGAACTTTTTATAGATGATGAGAAGCATGCTGCATTTGTGTCAGACAAGCATATGGAGCTTACATACAAAGAGTATGAACTGTTAAAATATCTTGCACTTAACAGAGGAATCGTACTTACGAGAGATAATCTTATGGACAAGATATGGAGCACAGATTACGAGGGCGAATCAAGAACCCTTGATGTGCATATCAAGACATTAAGACAGAAGTTAGGTGAAGCTGGTTCGTATATCCGGACAGTGAGAAATGTGGGGTATTACCTTGATGAAGAAAAGAATTAATCTGCATTTTATTCTTATGACATTTATGGCTATAATTGCCACAGTTATTATGTCTACAGCAGTTTTTTATGGTGTGCTGAAAAAAGAAGTTCTGGTGGATTTGCGTAATTATGCCCAGATAATTGCTGATTCTGATGCATGGGGAATGGTATCTGCCCCTGAGAATGTGTCTGCTGACAGAGATAAGATAGAAGCGTCATATAATGCAAGCCTTAGAATTACGCTTGTTGACAAGGATGGAAAGGCATTGCTTGATACATATGCTAATGTAGATGATATGGAAAACCACAGGGCAAGACCAGAGGTTGCCAGTGCATTTGAATCTGGTGAGGGAAGTGCCATAAGAAATTCAAGCACAATGCAGAAAAGCGTATTTTATTATGCGGTTTTACTTGATAATGGATGTGTGTTAAGAGTTTCCAAAGAGGTCGGCAATATGACAGGGCTTATCATAAAGTCTCTGCCAACTGTGATTGCTTTGTGCTGTGTATTATTTATTATATGTATAATTTTATCAAGAATTCTTACCAGAAGTATTGTTGAACCGATAGAACAGCTTGCAGATAACCTTGATTCGTCAGAGTCTATTAAGGTGTATAAGGAGCTGGTTCCATTTGTCAATACAATAAAAAGACAGCATACGGACATTATAAAGAATGCAACTATGCGTCAGGAATTTACTGCCAATGTGTCCCATGAATTAAAGACACCTCTTACGTCTATATCAGGTTATTCAGAGCTTATCGAGAGCGGAATGGCAACAGATGATGATGTGATTAGATTTGCTGCTAATATCCATAAGAGTGCTAAGAGACTTCTCACACTTATCAATGATATAATCCGCCTTTCTGAGCTTGATGGGATTTCGGAGACAGATGTGTATGAGCCTGTCGATATATACGAGATTGCAAGCAGTTGTGTGGAGATGCTTAAACCTAATGCACAGAAAAATAATGTGAATATATCAATAGAGGGTTCAAGCCAGACAGTGTATGCTAATCATCAGATGATGGAAGAACTTGTATACAATCTATGTGACAACGCCATAAGATATAATAAAACAGATGGAAAAGTGTATGTCAGAGTCTGCCAGAGAATGATGACGGACAGCCAGAATACTGGTAACGGAGCTGTTGATGAGTACAAAGCAGTCGTTCTTGAGGTGGAAGATACAGGAATTGGTATATCTGACGAGAACAAAGACAGAATATTTGAAAGATTTTATCGTGTTGATAAGAGCCGTTCGAAGCTTACCGGCGGAACCGGACTTGGACTTGCGATTGTTAAACATATTGTTGCAAAACACCCGGCAGCCCATCTTGAGCTTGACAGTAAACTTGGGCAGGGAACAACTATAAGAGTTGTATTTAAAATGTAATGATATAAGCAGAGGGATTATTTATGTAGATAATCTCTCTGCTTTTTTATTAAAATGTATTGACATTGGAGAATATAAGATTTATTATACCCTCACAGGGTATATACCCTACATGGGTATAAAATGACATAACAGATGGTTGTGTCAGATTAAGGAGGCGTTACATGGGAGATAATATAAAAGATAATATGCAGCCGGGAACAGATAGTGAGACTGTGGGGAATATGGGTGCACAGAGTATAGATGGACAGGACATGGATAATGAGGAAATGTGCTGCTGTAACAGACATAAGAAGAGAGACAGCAAGGAATATAATGACCTTATGAACAGACTGAGCAGAATTGAGGGACAGGTTCGTGGAATTAAGAGAATGCTGGAGAATGATGCATATTGTCCTGACATACTGATTCAGGTATCCGCTATCAATGCGGCACTCACAAGCTTTAATAAGGTGCTTCTTGCCAATCATATCAGAGAGTGTGTAACTAGAGATATACGTGATGGCAAGGATGAGACAGTTGAGGAGCTTATTGTAGTCTGTCAGAAGGTTATGAGATAACATTTCTGGCAGAGACAGATTAATAAATAATTCAGGAAAGGAAAAATCAATGAAAGTATACAATGTTACAGGTATGAGCTGTGCGGCGTGTAGTTCCAGAGTTGAAAAGGCAGTGTCCAAGGTTGATGGTGTCACATCATGTTCTGTAAGCCTGCTTACTAATTCTATGGGCGTTGAAGGCAGTGCAGATGCGGCATCAATTATCAAAGCAGTAGAAGATGCGGGTTACGGCGCTTCATTAAGAGATACATCAGGTGGTAATGGTGCTTCTGGTGGAAGTGCGCCGGCGAGTGGTGCAGATGCAGAGGATTATCTTGCAGACAGGGAAACACCAGTTTTGAAGAGAAGACTTATCTCATCAATAGGATTTCTTATAGTTCTTATGTATATTTCTATGGGACATATGATGTGGGGATGGCCTCTTCCTGCTGTATTGAAGGATAATCATATAGCAATGGGGCTTATCCAGATGCTTCTTACAATTATAATTATGGTTATTAACCAGAAGTTTTTTATAAGTGGATTTAAGAGCTTATTCAAAGGAGCACCTAATATGGATACACTTGTTGCACTGGGAAGTACAGCAGCATTTGTCTATAGTACATGTGTATTATTTGCAATGACAGATGCGGCAACCAGGGGCGACAGCATGGGTGTCATGAAATATATGCATGAGTTTTATTTTGAATCTGCGGCTATGATACTTACACTTATCACAGTCGGCAAGATGCTTGAGGCTCATTCTAAGGGAAAGACAACAGATGCACTTAAAGGACTTATGAAGCTTGCACCTAAGAAGGCAACAGTTATAAAGAACAGTGTCGAGCAGGTTGTACCGATTGAACAGGTAAAGATTGGAGATACATTCGTAGTTAAGCCGGGAGAAAATATACCGGTGGATGGTATTGTTATAGATGGACAGAGTGCGGTTGATGAGTCAGCGCTTACAGGAGAGAGCATACCTGTAGATAAATCGGCAGGAGATGAGGTGTGTGCCGCGACAATCAACCAGTCGGGCTATCTTAGATGTGAGGCAAAGAAGGTTGGACAGGATACAGCTCTTTCACAGATAATACAGATGGTAAGTGATGCTGCTGCAACTAAGGCTCCAATCGCCAAAATAGCAGATAAGGTATCTGGTATATTCGTTCCTGCTGTTATATGTATTGCTGTTGTAACTACAATCGTATGGCTTATCGCAGGACAGGGTATTGGTTATGCACTTGCAAGAGGAATATCTGTGCTTGTTATAAGCTGTCCATGTGCACTTGGACTTGCTACACCAGTTGCTATTATGGTTGGTAATGGAATGGGTGCAAAGAATGGTATTATGTTCAAAACTGCTGTTTCGCTTGAAGCAGCCGGCAAGACACAGATTGTTGTTCTTGATAAGACTGGTACAATCACAAGCGGTGAACCAAGGGTTACAGATATATATGCAATACAGGAAAATGGCGAGGCAGAGCTTATAAAATATGCCAAAGCACTTGAGAGCATGAGTGAGCATCCACTTGCCAAGGCAGTTATGAAATATGGCATGGAAAAGGAGAATATTGATGGTTCTGTGGACAGCAGATTAGAGCTTAGTGATTTCAAGGCACTTGCTGGTAATGGACTTGAGGCATATGTAGATGGCAGGAGACTTGTAGGTGGAAGTGTTAAATATATATCAGGCCAGGTACATGCAGCAGAAGCTGCCATGAACATTGCTGAAAAGTATGCATCTGATGGCAAGACACCACTTATGTTCGCATATGATAATAAGCTTTTAGGAATAATAGCTGTGGCTGATGTCATCAAGGAAGATAGTCCGGTAGCTGTAAAAGAATTACAGAACATGGGAATCAAGGTTGCAATGCTTACAGGTGATAATGAGCGTACAGCAAGAGCTATAGGTGCACAGGCCGGAGTAGATGAGGTTGTTGCGGGAGTTCTTCCAGATGGCAAGGAACAGGTTATAGCAAGTTTACAGAAGCTTGGAAAAGTTGCTATGGTCGGTGATGGAATCAATGATGCCCCAGCTCTTACAAGGGCTGACGTGGGTATTGCGATAGGCGCAGGAACAGATATAGCAATTGATGCGGCAGATATAGTTCTTATGAAGAGCAGATTATCAGATGTTCCAGCGGCGATAAGATTAAGCCGTGCGACACTTACTAATATACATGAGAATCTGTTTTGGGCATTCTTCTATAATGTAATAGGAATACCTCTTGCGGCAGGTGTATGGATACAAGTATTTGGATGGACACTTAATCCTATGTTTGGAGCTGCTGCGATGAGTTTATCAAGTTTCTGTGTAGTAAGTAATGCACTGAGACTTAACATGTTTAAAATGTATAACACTGCCAGAGATAAAAAGATAAAGAATCAGGTTGAGATACCTAAAGAATATCTTGGCAGCAATAATATCAATAATGAAAAGGAGACTACAATAATGGAAAAGACAATTAAAATTGAGGGAATGATGTGTGGACATTGTGAGGCAACAGTAAAGAAGGCTCTTGAAGCTATAGAGCAGGTATCAGAGGCAGTTGTAAGCCATGAGGCAGGAACAGCAGTTGTTAAGCTTACAGCAGATGTAGCAGATAATGTATTAAAGAAAGCTGTTGAAGATAAGGACTATAAGGTAACATCAATACAATAATATGCCCAATATAATATATTAATAGCTGTAATAAAGTGCTCTTTTTACTGGATATCCGGTAAAAAGGGCATTTTATATATTTTTTAGACATTTGTAAGATTAATTATCTTTTTATTTGTGGAGAAAAGTGGTAATATCAGAGAACTTGATTACGAAAGGGAGTTATTATCACATGTCTAGAATATTTAAAAACCTGATACCATACTGGAAATCGTGTGTGATTATCATTGTACTGCTGTTAATGCAGGCATTCTGTGATTTGTCGCTGCCAAGCTACACGTCAGACATAATTGACACAGGTATACAGAATGGCGGTATATCACATACCTGCCCGGAGGCTATAACATCAGATGATTATACGAATGCGATGCTTCTGATGACTGATTCTGAAAAAGATATCTGGAATCAGATATATGATCAGGATGGAGATATCTACAGGCTTAATGTTAAGAGTGACAAGAAGTTAAGTGAATATGATGATATCTTTAATATTCCATTAATTATTGTAAGCCAGATGAGTGAGGAAGATGTCCAGAAGATGACAATGGCTGTATCTATGGGCATGGTTAAACAGAGTGATATAGACAGCATGAGAGAGTCAGCATCTGAACAGCTTAATGCTGTTGGAAGCACAATGATTCAGTCTATGGGAATAGCATATGCAAAGAAGATGGACAGCAATGCTGGCGTAGACATGGATAAATTACAGACTTCATATCTGTGGATATCAGGTGCGAAGATGCTTGCCATGGCACTGCTTGTAGCAGTTGCTACAGTTCTTGTAGGACTTGTGGCATCAAGAGTTGCGGCAAGTGTTGGCCGTGATATGCGTAGAAATGTCTACTCTAAGGTTATGGGATTCTCCAACGCGGAGATGGATAAGTTCTCAACAGCATCACTTATAACAAGAACAACTAACGATATACAGCAGGTACAGTTTGTAACTGTTATGCTTTTAAGAATTGTTGCGTATGCTCCAATTCTTGGTATTGGCGGTATATTAAAGGTTATGGAGTCCAAAGCAGGAATGGAGTGGATTATAGCACTTGCACTTGTTGTAATCATAGCTGTTGTTGGCGTGCTTATGGCAGTTACAATGCCTAAGTTCAAGAGAATGCAGGAACTTGTCGATGATGTCAACCTTGTGTCAAGGGAGATTCTTACAGGTATTCCAGTTATACGTGCATTTGGACGTGAGAAGAAAGAAGAAGAACGTTTTGACAAGGCTAATAAAGCATTGACAGGAACAATGCTTTTCACTAACAGGGTTATGACATTTATGATGCCTCTTATGACATTTATAATGTATGGACTTAATATACTTATAATATGGGTGTCTGCACATAAGATTGATGAGGGAACTCTTCAGGTTGGTGCAATGACGGCGTTCATAACATATTCAATGCAGATTGTCATGTCATTCCTTATGATTACAATGATGTCTGTAATGCTTCCAAGAGCTGGTGTTGCGGCTAACAGAATTCAGGAAGTTTTAAATGAGCGCAATGATATTGAAGACCCGGAAAATCCTGAACAGATGAATGACAAGAAGGGTGTTATAAGATTTAATCATGTACATTTCAGATATAACAATGCTGATTCAGATGTACTTGAGGACATTGATTTCACGGCAGAACCGGGTAAGACGACAGCGATTGTAGGTAGCACAGGATGCGGTAAGTCAACTCTCGTAAACCTTATCCCTAGATTATATGATGTTACAGAAGGCTCTATAGAGGTTGACGGTCATGATATAAGAAATGTATCTATGTCAGATTTACGTTCAATGATAGGTTATGTTCCACAGAAGGCAGTGCTTTTCTCAGGAACAATTGCAAGTAATTTAAGATTTGGTAAAGAAGATGCTTCAGATGAAGATATAAAGACAGCGGCAGAAATTGCACAGGCTACAGAGTTTATCGACACAAAGAAAGATAAATACGACAGCAATATAGCGCAGGGCGGTTCTAATGTATCAGGAGGGCAGAAGCAGAGGCTTTCAATAGCAAGAGCAATTGCCAAATCACCTAAGATATATGTATTTGACGACAGCTTTTCAGCACTTGACTTAAAGACTGATGCGGCACTTAGAAAAGAGCTTGCGGGCAAAGTAACTGATGCTACAGTTATAATCGTAGCGCAGAGAATCAGTACTGTAATGAATGCTGACCAGATTCTTGTAATGGATGATGGACGTATTGTTGGCAAGGGAACACATGAAGAACTTATGAAGAGCTGTGAGGTTTACAGCGAAATCGCAAGGTCACAGTTGTCAGCTAAAGAACTTGGAGAGGAGGCATAGACATGGCAGATAATAGTAATGAATTAAAGAAACCTCCTGTAAGAAGAGGCCCGGGTGGCAGGAATCCAGGTATGCCAGCCGAGAAAGCCAAAGACTTCAAAGGTTCGATAGGTAAATTATTATCATATATAGGTAAGTTTAAGATTGCTGTTATAGCTGTTATGATATTTGCAGCCATATCAACAATATTTAATGTTATAGGCCCTAAGATATTAGGTAAGGCGACAACGGCATTAGCAGAAGGCCTTATGAATAAGATATATGGTACTGGCGGAATGGATTATGGCTATATTGGCAAAATTCTTCTCATAGTGCTTGGATTATATGTTATCGGTGTTATATTCAGCTTCTGTCAGGGCTGGATAATGACAGGTGTGACACAGAAGGTTTGTTACCGCTTAAGAAAAGAGATTTCTGAGAAAATTAACAGAATGCCTCTTAAATATTTCGAGAGCAGAACATATGGTGAGGTTCTTTCGAGAATTACGAATGATGTCGATACACTTGGACAGGGATTAAACCAGAGTATAACAACAATTATTACATCAATCGCAACACTTATCGGTGTGCTTGTGATGATGCTCAGTATATCACCTGTTATGACTATTATCGCGATAGTGATTCTTCCAATATCTGCCGGACTTGTCTCATTTGTTGTTAAGAGGTCACAGAAGTACTTCATAACACAGCAGGAATATCTTGGCAGGATTAACGGACAGGTGGAAGAGACATATTCCGGACATATGGTTGTAAAGTCATTTGACAAAGAGCGCGATATGGTTAACCAGTTCAATGAAACTAATGATATTCTGTATAAATCAGCATGGAAGTCACAGTTCTTCTCAGGAATGATGCAGCCTGTTATGGCATTTGTTGGTAATCTTGGTTATGTTGCGGTTGCTATATCTGGTGGATTCTTTGCTATCAAGGGTGTTATAACAATCGGTGATATCCAGGCATTTATCCAGTATGTTAAGAGTTTCACACAGCCTATAACACAGATTGCACAGGTAATCAATCAGGTACAGTCTATGGCTGCTGCTGCTGAGAGAGTATTTGAATTCCTTGGAGAAGAGGAAGAGGAGCAGATTGTGTCTAACCCGGTAAGTACAGACAACATTGAGGGAGCTGTTGAGTTCTCACATGTAAGATTCGGATATAAGAAGGAACAGCCTGTTATCCATGATTTCTCAGCTAAAGTTAAGCCGGGACAGAAGGTAGCTATTGTCGGACCAACAGGAGCAGGAAAGACAACAATGGTAAAGCTTCTTATGCGTTTCTATGATGTCGATGATGGTAAGATTCTTCTGGATGACCATGACATCAAGGAGTTTAACAGAAGAGACTTAAGAGATGCATTTGGAATGGTTCTTCAGGATACATGGCTTTATAAAGATACAATCATGGAGAACATAAGATACGGAAGACTGGATGCAACAGATGAAGAGGTTATAGCGGCTGCCAAGGCTGCCCATGCAGACCATTTCATATCAACTCTTCCGGGTGGATATAATATGGAGCTTAATGAGGATGCAAGTAATGTATCACAGGGACAGAAACAGCTTCTCACAATTGCAAGAGCAATCCTTGCTGATAACCCTGTCCTTATTCTTGATGAGGCAACTTCATCAATTGATACCAGAACAGAGCAGCTTATACAGAAGGCTATGGATAATCTTATGAAGGGCAGAACGAGCTTTGTCATAGCCCACAGATTATCTACAATCAAGAATGCAGATATGATTCTTGTCATGAAAGACGGAGATATCATTGAGCAGGGTAATCACGATGAGCTGATGGAAAAAGGCGGATTCTACGCAGACCTTTATAATTCACAGTTTGAAGAAGCTTAGGCATTTTTTAGTTATATTTTAATGTGTAAATAAATCTACTTAAAGAAATAGTACTTTAGGTTAGGGTTTATTTACACATTTTTTATTTTGCGGTATAATCAAATATTATGATACCAGGGTCAAAAGGTCAGAAAGCCGATGCAAGCTTGCTTGCAA
>ERZ1034763.50-NODE-50-length-68834-cov-16.672196_pt1 | contig 68834 bp, 79 predicted proteins | sample MGYA00520701_ERZ1034763 | MGnify/ENA primary metagenome ERZ1034763 (study PRJEB33766, sample SAMN09781707) | gut metagenome | biome: gut microbiome | host: Homo sapiens | place: Madagascar | study: EMG produced TPA metagenomics assembly of the PRJNA485056 data set...
ATAGAGGAAATGCTAAACAATCCTCATGGTTCTTTTCTTGTCAGAGGATGGGAAAATGATTTAAAACAACTAAAGCACTATCGTTGGATTAGGAATCAAATAGTACACGAACCCGATTGCTACGAAGAAACTATGTGCGAAGCCGGAGACGATGAATGGCTTGATGATTTTTATGAAAGAATAATAAATCAAACTGATCCGATTGCAATGTATTTTCAAGCAACAAAACCACATCCTGTTGCAAAATCCGCACAAAATCACGAACCGGCTCAACTGCAATATACATATTCTAAACAGCCTAGCCAACCAAAACATAAATCAAAAAAGGTCGTAAGATGGATTGTGTTTTCAATTATCGTGGCTGTTGTTCTAATGTACTTAGTACTTAAATACTTTATCAATTGATTTCGGAGGTGCAAATATGCCGGATAAAAATTGGCAATTTGAACTTGAAGAATATATAAAACAAGGCGAACCTGACAAAGCCGAAAAAAGCGAAGCGTGGCAAACAGCCATCGGGTTGCAGGCTGTTGATGGGCTGAATACTTCTGACTATTTGTTAGACACCGCCAAAGAGCATATCGAGGGTAAAATCACAATCGACGAGGCTCAAAAGCGTATTCACAGTTACTATGAGCAGCGTTCTGTACGCACCGAAACGGAAAACGAAACCAAAGAGGCAGACATCGTTTCGACAAGAATTGCAAAGTTATTAGGCGAAAAAGCGTTTCAGTTCTCCCCCGCCGAGTGGCTTTCGATTCATCGCAGATTGTTCGGGGGCGTGTTCAGTCACGCAGGACAAGTTAGGCAGTACAATATCACAAAGAAAGAGTGGGTACTAAACGGCGATACTGTTACCTATGCGGATTGGAACAGTATTAAGGAAACTTTGGATTACGACTTTTCCACAGAAAAGCAATTTTCTTATGATGGCTTGTCGGTTGATGCGGCTGTAAAGCATTTAGCTAAATTTGCTTCGGATATTTGGCAAATTCACCCATTCAGCGAAGGAAACACCCGTGCTACTGCCGTATTTATGATAAAATATATGAAAACATTCGGCTTTAGCGTAAATAACGACGCATTCGAGAAATATTCTTGGTATTTTCGCAATGCGTTGGTTCGTGCTAATTATAATAACCTGCAAAAAGGCGTCCATTCCACGACGAAGTTTTTGGAAATGTTCTTTTCAAATCTTTTGTTAGATACGCATTACGAACTGAAAAACAGATATATGCACATTGATTATGTGGACGAAAGCAATTTCCAAAGTATCAGCCCAAAAGTTCCAAAGTATCAATTTGATACTTTGGACTGCAATTTGGAAGAACTTGCGGTTTTAGAATTAGTGGCAAAGAACCCGACAATAAAACAGCAAGAGCTTGCAGAAGCAACCGGAAAATCTATTGCAACCATAAAGCGAATTATGAAATCCCTGCAGGATAAAAACTATATCCGCCGAGAAAGCGGCAAGAGATACGGTAAGTGGGAAGTTTTGGTTTATAAGGAGAGTTAAAATGACCGAAAGCAAACTATATATCAATGCTTTGAAACAGAAACAATATATCGCTATTGTTAATTCAAAGGAATATAAATCCTTGCTAAAGAACATGTGCCGTCGAATTGCAAATAAAGCAAAAACGGCACCTAACGAAGCTACTATAGAAAGTTATTTTGATTGCGAACTTTTTGCTTTTTTTCGTGATGTATTTGAACCTCTTGGCTTTGAGTATAATCCCGTAAAGGAGGCTTCCGTATCAACGAAACGCCACATTACCAAAGGCAGAGCAGATACTGCTATTGGTGCATTGGTAATTGAATTTAAACAGCCCTCTACATTTTCAAGTACAGTGCAGAAGGACAGAGCTATTGAACAAATTTCCAACTATCTTCTTGGCCTCGACTTTGAAGGAGAATCGGTAGGCTTTGTAACCGATGGAACAAAAGGTTGTTTTGTTGTAAAAAATGAAAAGGGATTAACTCGAGAAGGATTATTTGCACTCTCTTTTGAACAATTGGATAGATTAATTCAATCTATAATAAGATTGAGTTTAACTGCACTTACATCTAAGAATATTGTTGATGATTTCTGCAATCCTCCTGAAAATGATGGAATTGCTTTTGCTTTGGTAAAAGTTCTATACGATAATTTGTCAAAGGCCATAACACCTAAAACGCAAATGCTGTTTAATGAATGGAAAGAATTGTTTAATTTGGCCCATGATGATGTTTCTAAGCAACAAGCAATCATTGACAGAAAAATATCTCTTGAAAAATTGATTGGAGTAACATTCTCAAAAAATGATGAAGAATATACTGCTCTTTTTGCCCTTCAGACTGCGTATGCAATAATTGTAAAAATAGTTGCGTATAGAATTTTAAGTATAGTTAGATACAAAGCGTCATTAATTGATTTTGAAACATTAGTGGATTGTGGTAGTGAACCTTTAAGATATCAACTTGCTTTACTTGAAGAAGGCGCTGTTTTCAGAGACTATGGCATTACAAACTTGTTGGAAGGCGATTTCTTCTCTTGGTATGCAGCTAAGGAACAGTGGTCACTAGATATTTCAAAAAGCATTGCTGATGTATTTAAAGTTTTGAGCAGATATTCCGATAAAGCTGTATTAAATACCAAGAAAAGCTCCTATGACTTTTTCAAAGAATTATATCAAGGAATGATGCCGCCAGCTGTTCGCCACGCACTTGGTGAATACTACACCAAACAATGGCTTGCACGTCAGGTTGTCGAGGAGGCCCTAAAATTATCCGAAACAACAAATTGGAAAGGATTAGATCCTTGTTGCGGATCAGGAACGTTCATCACTGTTATGATTGATAAAGTTCTAGAAGAGAACAAAGGAAAATCAGCAGAAAAACAGTTACACGAAGTTTTAAATCGTGTTAAGGGCATTGATTTAAATCCTGTTGCCGTTTTGACTGCAAGAGTAAATTATTTTATAAATATTTCTCATTTGCTTAAATCTGATGAAGAATTGGAAATACCCATATATCTTGGCGATTCTTCATACGTCCCAAAGAAATGTGAATTTGACGGGATTGATTGTTTGGAATATTCAATTAATACACTAATATCTCCTATAAATATTTTAGTTCCTGCAAGTATGGTAGAAGATCCCCTCAAGTTTTCTAAAGCTATGATTAACATTGAATTATATATTAAAGCTTTGGACGAAAAAGGCACTTACGATTGCTTAGCCGAACTTGTAAAGGAAAGCGAACTAACCGAAAAGATTAAGGAAGAACTTCGTAATCTTTCAAACGCATTGGTAGATTTGGAACGCCGAAAATGGGATGGTATTTGGGCTAGAATAATTACAAACTATTTAACCACAGCAAATTTAGGAAAATTTGATATCATTGTTGGAAATCCGCCGTGGGTAGATTGGAAAAGCCTCCCCTCAGGTTACCGTGACAAAATCAAGTCACTATGTATTTCCAGAAAATTATTTTCTGGTGATAAAGTCACTGGTGGCATTAACCTGAATATTTGTGCACTTATTTCTAATGTTGTAGCTGAAAACTGGTTAACTAATTCAGGAATACTAGGTTTCCTGATGCCTGAACCGCTTATTTCTCAACAATCCTATGAAGGTTTCAGAAACATGTTTCTATCCGACAATTCACGTTTGTATTTTAAAAAATTCACAAACTGGACAAAAGCTGGGAACCCATTCAAACCAGTTACGCAAAAATTCTTGACATTCTATATGACCAAAGAACCGATTGATTACAAAAAGGGTGTAGATGTCGATTGGTTTATATTAAAGAAACGTAAGAATCATGACAATTGCGAAACTCTTTCTTTAGACGAATATTTCGATGTTCATAAAGGGATTGCGGCCACTTGCCATAAAACTAAAAACTTTTTTACTTATGTTGATTCGAGAAAACAACTAAATGAGTTTATGTCCGTTGCAGGCGAATCACAATACATAGGAAGAGAAGGTATTGAGTTTTACCCACAGGAAATGATGATTTTCGAGGAATCTGGTTTGCCATCAACATCTGACTGTACAAGCTTGAAGAATATCCAGATTAAGAAAGCTAAATATCATATTCCTCAAACTGTAGAGTTGTTGGAAACTAAGTATTTACATCCGCTTGTTAAGGGTGTAGACATATATCCTTTTCATATAGAATTTTCCGGCTATATTGTTCCTTTTCCATATGATAAGCGGAATACACGTGTGCCGATAAAACTTGACGAACTAGTTCGTACTGCCCCTAAGTTGGCGGCATTTTATCAAAAACACAAAGACCTAATTCTTGCACAAACCACCTATAACGAAAGAATTATTGGTAAGGAAGGAGAATTTTACAAATTAGCACGTGTTGGAGCATATAGTTTTGCTGAAAATTATGTAGTGTTTAGAGATAATACTAGATGGGGTGCTGCTGTTGTTTCTTCAATTGACACATCTTGGGGCGGGAAAAAGAGACCGCTGTTTCAAAACCACGCTGTTTCAATATGCGAAGATAGCGAAGGGCATTTCATAAGTTTAGAAGAAGCACATTTTATTTGTGGAATAATGAATACCCTTGTTGCATTTCAATATGTTATAAATTCTTCGGATTCAAGATCTTTCCCAATTCGTCCTCGTATTTATATTCCCAAATATGACAAAAAGAATCCTATTCATAAAAAGATAGCACTTTTATCGCAAGAAGCTCACAAAAAATATGATGACGAAAAAGCAATTTTAAAAATAGTTAAACAACTTAACGACCTATATCTTAAAATATCTGAATCCAAATAAGGAACACAGAAGTTTTATGTAAATTTTAAATTCAACAATAGCAGAGTTGCAAAATCTAATGCAGTATATTACAAAAAATAATGTGTTATTCATAGTGAAACCTCCTTCGATACTCAAATTGTACCAAAGGAGGTTTTTTTTACTAATGTGCGATTTATAAATTTGTAAATTTTATGTTCGTGCCAAAAATTGCAAGACGATATAATTATGCAAAAGAAATCTTGTCATCATTCTTTGAAAATTCAAGAAGATAATAAATATTCCGATTGAAAAATGAGCCGAGAGGGGATACCTCTTGGCTCATTTTTTGTGAACACACAACACTTATTTAAATTTTGATGATTATTTTATACTTTATTGAATTGGCTTTTCATTGAAAAACGCTTGAAACCCTTGAAAACAGTGGGTTTTTATCGTAAGCCTCAATCATTATATGATTATGATACATAGGTGCTTACGAGGGTCGTTTTTCCCTAAACAGCTATGCAAAATTCGTATGTAATCGGCTGAAGTTGGTTGTTTTTAGCCAAATTTGTACGCTGAAAATGCACAGTTCGTACAGGACACATTACATTTCAAATGATAAATGCCATTGAATTTGCAATGAAGCGAGCGAAGAACAAGCAGGAATTCATTGATGAAATGGACGAGTTGGGTTATGAAATCAAGTGGTCAGGTACAAGAAAGAACATAACCTACATAGAAAAGTCAAATCCAAATCGTAGATGCAGAGATGATAATCTGCATGAAGAAAAATTTTTAAAAGTTAATATGGAGGTAGAATTTGCATTACGAGAAAGACTTGCAAGCCCTAAAAAAGAGCAACAACCAAATGATTTCGACTATGGAGAAAGCTACATCGGTAACGATAGTCGAGAGCGATTACTGGAAAGCCTTGATAGAGCTGAACCGAAATCAAAATCGTCAGTTGAACTTGATAGCGGAGAAACAAGTGAACGAAGAACTAATCGATCAGTATTCGACACAGATATTTTATCAGTTGAGCAAGGAAATATCAGATCAAACGGATACAATTCAGGACTTGCTGGACAAACAGCAGAGGGAATTATCAAAACAGGTTGGGAAAGTGAACGAGAGTATGCTCTCGGCATCAAACAATTTGAGTCAGGATATGAAACAAATCAAGAAAAAGCGGTTACCGCTCCTGATTGGAATACCAACCGCAATACAAGTGTTATTAACGACAGTCTGTATTTTATCAGTAATGTTTTTGAAATGATAAACAATCAAAGCCGTTACCATAGAAAGAGATTTAAATTATCTCAAAAAGAAATTGAAAAGCGTATTGCTCACGGTCAGAAATCTAATGGCTATGAGGAATACGAAATGACAATGTATTAAATATTAAAAAAAGTCCCGGTGATGAATCGTCGGGCAGAAAGGAATTATATGAAAAATAAATTTAAGGAAAACGAATTAGGTTAGGAGTGTGATATAGAAAAATATAAGCCCGTGGTATTATGCCACGCAAATTTACAAAGCTGAATAATGAAACTTGTCCTTACAATATAAATTGGTATAGGGAGAGTGTGCATTATGGATAAGCCTGCTATCAATGAAAAGTTAATCGCAAGCTATGAGGTTGATTTCGGTAAAGGCAAAACCAAGGTGTGCGAATACTCCCCGAGCCTCACTAAAGATGAAATCGAGCTGAACCAAATGACTGTTAAAAATATTCTTGCAAAGGTGTTTGGTAGGAATGAAAATTAGGCTGGACTTTCCAAAAAGCTTCGTATATATTGATGTTGAGTTATCGGTCATAGGAAAGGAAAAATTCTTATGATTGCAATTTATGCTCGACAATCGGTAGAAAAAGAGGACAGCATTTCAATCGAATCACAGATTGAAATGTGTACCTACGAGGCAAGAGGTGAGGCATTTTTAGTATATAAGGACAAAGGCTTTAGCGGTAAAAATACAAACCGCCCTGAATTTCAGCGAATGATGCAGGATATCAAAACAGGGCGCAAAGGAATAACAAAGGTTATTGTTTACAAGCTCGACAGAATCAGCAGAAGTATTCTTGACTTCTCAAATATGATGGACATATTCGGCAAGCTCGGTGTTGAATTTTCATCGGCTACGGAAAAGTTTGATACAAGTACGCCTATGGGCAGGGCGATGCTGAACATCTGCATAACCTTTGCTCAATTAGAGCGTGAAACCACGCAACAGAGAGTTAAGGACAACTACATTTCACGCAGTCAAAAGGGCTTTTATATGGGAGGTCCCGTTCCCGTAGGCTTCAAAAAGGTCGACCTGACCATTGACGGTATCAAAACCTCTATGTATGAGCAGATACCTGATGAGGCTGAACTGGTCAAAAGGATTTTTGAAATGTACGCAGATGTGAATTACTCCAACGAGGATATTGCCAAGGCGGTTCGTGATATGCCACCGGAATGCAGGCGAAACAGAACTGTAACAAGGGCGAGGGTTCAGGACTTCATCAAAAATCCTGTCTATGTAAAGGCTGACATAAATGTATATAATTTCTTTAAGTCAAAGGGTGTAAAAATCATCAATCCGCCCGAGGATTTCATCGGCACAAACGGCTGTTATCTTTACACAGGCAGTAAGAACACACGAAAGCAGACGGACCTTTCAAATGCTGTTCTTGTGCTTGCGCCTCACGAGGGATTTATCGACTCCGATTTGTGGATAAGATGCAGAGAAAGAGCCCTTGATCAACAGCAGATTAAACGCAATCCAAAAGCAAAAAATACTTGGCTTGCAGGACTTGTTAAGTGCTCAAACTGCGGATATGCGCTTGTGCGAAAGAATTATGCTAATAAAAATGTCAGTTATTTTCTCTGTTCTCACAAGATGAATGATAATCTGTGCTGTGGATGCGGAACAATTCACGCTGATGAGTTTGAAAAATTTATATTGCAGAAAATCAAGGAAAAACTGGCTGATTTTAAGGAGTTTGAACTCGAAGGTGTTACTGCCAATAATCCTAAAATAGAAGAATTAAAGGCACGGCAAATTGCAATAGACAACGAAATAGGCGAAACGGTTAAAAATGTTGCAGGTGCAAGCGAAACGGTAATGGCGTATATCAATGAAAATGTTGAACGGCTCCATAGTGAAAAACTGCAAATACAGGCAGAAATTCAAAGACTTGGTGAAAACAGATATTCGGCAAACGAAAAAATAATCTGTGATTTTGACAGATTCGACGAACTGCCGTTTGAAAGAAAGCGAGAGCTTGCAAATGCAGTAATTAAAAAAATATATGCAACAAGTGATAAAATTGACATCATTTGGAACATATAATCGTTGACAAATAGGATAAAATATATATAATGATTATAGGATGTATTTATCCTAATATCAATATGGAGATGATTATATGTATATCAATACAGACACAATTTTTTCAATGACACAGGCAAATCAAAATTTTTCATCAGTTGCACGCACTGTTGACAGCAAAGGTGAAGCCGTTGTGTTCAAAAACAACAAGCCGAAATATTTGATTGTAGATATGGAATCAAACGATTTAATACTTGATTTAACGGATGATGAAAAGATTGATATTGTTGCAAAAAGAGTGCTTGAAAAGTATCTTCCTGCATTTAAGGAGCTTGCAAAATGATAAAATTCAGCAAAGAAAAAATATTGCTTTTGCATCAGGTAATGGCAGAAGCGACAGGCGGAGATGTAGGTGTTCGTGATGACGCTTTACTGGAATCGGCTATTGAAAATATATATGCTACCTTTGACGGCATTGAATTATATCCGAGTAAAGAGGAAAAAGCAGCAAGACTTGGCTATTCACTTATATCAAACCATGCATTTGTCGATGGTAATAAACGCATAGGTATGTATATTATGATATCGTTTCTTGAACTTAACGGTATTAAAATTGATGCAAACAACGATGATGTTGTAAATCTTGGCTTATCAGTTGCAAGCGGAAATGCAAACTATGATGATATTTTAAACTGGATAAATGAACACAAAATCTAAAAATGGAGTAAGGGTAAAACCTTACTCCAAAAAAATATATAAAGTTTACAAGATTGCGGTAGAGTATCACCGAAACGCTGGTAATGCACAATTTCTCTTTCACGCAGAAATTTAATAGGCTCAATAATATCAGGGTCGTCAACAAGGCGCAAAATGTTATCATATGTTACCCTTGCTTTTTGCTCTGCCGCCAAATTTTCATTTAGGTCGCCGATTGTGTCACCGGTTGATGCAATTGATGCGGCATTCCACGGTGAACCGCTTGCGGCAGTCGGGAAAACACCCGCTGTGTGGTCAACAAAATATGCCATAAAATTAGGATTTTTTTCAATTTCGTCTTCGGTTAAATTGCGGGTGAGCTGATGCACCATAGTGCCTATCATTTCAAGATGCCCCAATTCTTCCACACCGATGTCTGTTAATAAACCTTTAAGCTCCGGATACGGCATTGAATAGCGCTGTGAAAGGTAGCGAAGTGAAGCGCCTAATTCACCGTGAGGTCCACCGTATTGGCTTATTATTATTGAAGCGGCTTTTGGGTTTGGGTGTTTAATATTGATTGGATATTGCAATTTTTTTATATAACTAAACAAATAATCAACTCCTTAAATTACTTGTTTATTCTATGAAAAAACAAATTGTTTGTTACACGGTGGCAACAAACGCTATGGGAATGGAGCAAAAAAGAGCAGAAAATATCCGTAAGCAGTTTCTTGATATGCTTGATAATGCAAGCAATAATCTTTATAACGGTAACAGAGGAAGAAATTTTGAAGATGTTAATTATGATAAGACATCCGAAGAAAAATACTCAAGAGATGTAGAGTATTCTGAATACTTAGAACTTAAGCGTGGAAACAAGCATCTTAAGGAAGTTCAATAAATTGATGTATTATATGCTGTAAACGAAAAAATAACCGCTTTGTTTTTGAAAAACAAGCGGTTATTTTTTGCTCTTTTAGATGCCGGCTGTCTATCCGATAAGCCATTTGTCTATATTTTTATTATCATACAAAATTGATAAAGTATATAGTTGTTTTATAAGTTGTTTTTTGTTTTAAAATTATCTATTACGGTGTAATAACGCTCGTAAGCTTTTTTAACTGCATCTTCCCAGCTTATATAAATTTGGCTTTGCGCGTTTTTGCCCACTGTTTTGAGCAATTCCTTATTTTCCATAATTGTATTCAGTGTGTTTCTTATGGAATGTGCGCTTTCAACACATAAAAAGCCTGTTTTTCCGTCTTCCACACCTTCTGCCGCGCAACTGCCACGCACCAAAAGGCTTGGCGTTGCGCATGCTGCGGCTTCCCTTACAACCAATCCGTTTGTATCAAATGTTGAAGGGAAAAGAAGCAAATCCGAAATTCCGTAATATCCCAAAAGTTCGTTTCTGTCCAATATTTTTCCTGTCCAAATAACATAATCGGAAAGCCCGCATTTGCGAATTTTCTTTTTAATGGCATTTTCATCAGCACCGAAGCCGAGCATAATAAGTCTAAACTCTTTGCCTTCGTTTTTAAGTATTGCACAGGCATCAAGAATAAGTTCTATATTTTTGTACCAAATCATTCTGCCGGTGTAGATAAAAAGAGGAACATCATTTGGTATATTGTGCTTTCTTTTAATCAGTGCAATATCATCATCGCTTACATTGGTAACAGGTAAGTCGCAACCGTTAGGCATAACAACATAATCGCCTGTATAACCTACTTTTCTTAATGAATCTACCGTACCCTTACTCGTTACCCATACTTCGTCAGCCGCATTTATATTGTTGAGCAGGAAACGGTACGCAAAATCCCTTGCGGGTTTTGTAGGGATTCGTCTGTCAAAATCATATTCATATTTTGTGTGATATGTTAAAACGGTGGGGATTTTTTTCTTTTCAACAACGCGCCTGAAATAATAACTTGTAGCAAGCGGTGCGTGCGAATGAAGAATATCAAAATTCATATCAATAATATCTTGATGAAGTTGGTCCTTGAATGGCCAGCCTATACTGTAACCCTCTTTTGAGGGAACCCACCAGCTTTTATATCTGTAAATTTGATAATCGTATCTGTAATCAAGCTGATTTGGATTTTTAGGTGTTACAACTACTGCTTCACCGAATTTTTTGTTTATAATATCAGCATAGCTTTGTGCAACATTGCTGATTCCGTCGGTAGTGGGCGGAAAAGCATCTGTGCCGATAGCAATTTTCAGTTTTTTTCTGTTTTCCACTTTTTATGCTCCGTAAATAATATGATTTAAGTAAGTTTAGCATAAAAAAAGCGAATTGTAAACATTTAGCAGTTTATTTTATATTTATATAATAAAAAAATAAAATTCCACTTGATTAAGTTAATAAAATACTTTATAATATTTTTTGAATGTATATTTGGAGGAATGGATTATGTCGCAAACATATTCTGTTTCGCTTGAAAAGATAATTGATTTTCATAGGCTTGAAACGGTTTTTATGCCAAAATCTGCTGATGATATATTGATTACCACAAGTGAAATTAACCGCCCCGGCATTGTTTTAACAGGATATACCGATTATTTTGATTCGTTGAGAATTCAAATTCTCGGTTGGACTGAAATAGGCTTTATTCGCAGTATGAATGAAGAGGAAAGGGATAATGCACTTGATTGCTGGCTTTCACTTCGCCCGGCTGCCGCAGTTGTTACAAGAGGTCTTGAAATACCGGATTATCTTTTAGAAGCGTGCAAAAAGCATGAAGTTCCGCTTCTTAAAACAGAGGAGGAAACTTCGCCGTTTTTGGCTGCTCTTATTGAATTTCTTAATACAGAACTTGCACCGAGAATTACACGGCACGGTGTTTTGGTTGAAGTTTACGGTGAGGGTGTGCTTATCACAGGCGAAAGCGGTGCAGGTAAAAGCGAAACCGCAATTGAACTTATAAAGCGCGGCCACAGACTTATTGCCGATGACGCTGTTGAAATCAGAAAAATAAATGACAGAACACTGCGTGGCAATTCGCCGAGTAATATTCGCCATTTTGTTGAACTTCGCGGTATCGGTATCATTGATGCAAGGCGTATTTTCGGTATGGGTGCAGTAAAACCAAGTGAGAAGATAGATATGGTTATTCAGCTTGAAGCTTGGGATTCCACCAAAGCTTATGACAGACTCGGGCTTGATAATGAATATGCGAATATTCTCGGTGTGAAAATTCCTGCAATGACTGTTCCGATTACTCCGGGCAGAAACCTTGCTGTTATTGTTGAAACCGCGGCTATGAATAACCGCCAAAAGAAAATGGGTTATAACGCGGCTAAAGATTTAATGCTGAGTCTTGGGATGGATGATGTTCAGCCTGTTGACAGGGAAATTGAAATTTGGCAAAGTTAAGCCGAATTTTGCAGATATAAATTAAAATAAAGAGGTTAGAAAAATGTATACTATTGGTATTGATTTAGGTGGAACAAATATTGTTGCGTCAGTTGTAGATGATGAATATAAGATTATCGGTACATCAAAAACTCCTACAAATGCACCAAGAAGTGCTCATGAAATTTTTGATGATATTGCCGAGGTTTGCGAAGAAGCAGTTAAGGCAGCAGACTTGACTATGGCTGATATTGACAGTGTAGGTATGGGCACACCGGGTACTGTAAACCAAGACGGTATTATTGAATTTGCAAATAACCTTGCATTTAATAATGTTCCGGCAAGAACTATGCTTGCAAAAAGACTTAATATGCCTGAAGAAAAGATTTATATTGAAAATGATGCTAACTGTGCGGCACTCGGTGAGGCTTATGCCGGTGTAGGCAACGGCGCAAAGGATTTTGTGGCTGTTACCCTTGGTACAGGTGTAGGTTCAGGTGTTATTATTGACGGTAAAATCGTAAACGGTGTTAACTATGCCGGCGGTGAATGCGGCCATATGGTAATAGTTGTTGACGGGGAGCAATGCTCTTGCGGTCGTAAAGGTTGTTGGGAAGCTTATGCATCTGCAACCGCTCTTATCAGGCAGACCAAAAAAGCTATGGAGGAATATCCGGATTCACTTATGCACAAGCTTGCTAAAGAAGAGGGCAAAGTATCAGGCAGAACTGCATTTGACGCTATGCGACTTGGCGATATTGCAGGTATTAAAGTGGTTGATGATTACATCAAATATGTTGCTTGCGGACTTATCAATATCGTAAATGCACTTCAGCCTGAAATCATTTGTATCGGCGGCGGTATTTGCAACGAGGGTGAAACACTTATGAAGCCTCTTCGCCGCTTTGTTCAGTCTGAAAGATATTCTATCCACAGTAAAATTCAAACAAAGATTGTTAAAGCTGAGCTTGGCAATGACGCAGGTGTTATCGGTGCGGCTATCCTCGGCAAAGTAAAATAATAATTCGGTGATATATTGAAGCAGTTAATTGAACTATGTAAAAAATTTAATTGCAAGTATCTTGAAAATGAAAAAATGAGCCTTCATACCACCTTTAAAATAGGTGGTAATGCAAGGCTTGTTGTTTATCCGCAAAATGAAGAGCAGATTGGTGAATTTGTAAAATGTGCAAAAAGTGAGAAAGTCAGGCTGATTGCTATCGGCAACGGCTCAAATCTTCTTGTGGATGACGGCGGAATAGATGCTTGCGTTTTAATACTCGGCGAGCCGTTTTCGGATATTAGGCTTATTGATGATGAAACTATATATGCAAAAGCGGGTGCAAAGCTGATTTCACTTTGCCGCTTCGCTTATGAACATTCACTTTCGGGGCTTGAATTTGCCTATGGTATTCCCGGCTCGGCAGGTGGTGCGGCATTTATGAATGCCGGTGCGTACGGCGGCGAGATGAAAGATGTGCTTTATAAATGTGAGCATATTGATAATGACGGAAATGTCGGCTCACTTGAAAAGGATGAACTGAAACTTTCGTATCGTCACAGTGTGTATTATGATAATGATTGCATTATTACAGGTCTTTATTTAAAACTAAAAAAGGGCGAGCGTGCCGAAATAAAGGCTAAAATGGATGACTTTATCGGGAGAAGAAGGGATAAACAACCGCTTGAATATCCGTCGGCAGGTTCAACTTTTAAGCGACCTGAGGGGTACTTTGCAGGTGCTCTTATTGAAGAATGCGGACTCAAAGGCAAAAGCGTAGGCGGCGCACAAGTCAGCGTTAAGCACGCGGGCTTTGTTATAAATAAAGGCGGTGCAAGCTGCCAAGATGTGCTTGATTTGTGCAAGTATTGCAGTGATACGGTGTTTAAAGAAAAAGGCGTAAAGCTTGAAATGGAAATCAGAGTTACAAAATAAATCAAGAGGTAAAATATGGACAGCAGTAAAGAACTTATAATTATAACAGGAGTAAGCGGTGCAGGTAAGTCATCGGCAATGGCATTTATGGAAGACGCAGGATATTATTGTATTGATAATATGCCGCCGGAGCTTATGTCTACCTTTGTATCGCTACTTGCAAATAACAGTGAATACTATCCAAAGGTTGCAATGGTTGTAGATATTAGGTCAGGCTATGTATTTGAAAAAATCATTGCAAGTATTGATAGTGTTGAGCAGTATGGCTACACTTGTAAAATTGTATACCTCGATATAAATGATACCGAAGCGCTTAAGCGATATAAGCTTACACGCAGAAAGCATCCTTTTGCAGATAAGTTTAACGGTAATATTCAAAATGCTCTTGATTATGAAAGGGAGATTTTGGCTCCGTTAAGACTTAAGGCAGACCATATTATTGATACATCAAGCATTGATACACACCAGCTTCGTGCAAGGCTTACAGAACTTCTTATGGGGGATGCCAAGGAGTATATGAATATTCACTGTATGTCTTTCGGCTTTAAATACGGTGTGCCTAATTCAGCAGATTTTGTAATTGATGTAAGATGCTTGCCAAACCCATATTGGAATGAAAAGTTGCGTAATAAAACAGGGTTAGATAAAGAAGTAAGCGATTTTGTATTTTCATTTGACGAATCAAAAGAATTACTTAAAAAGCTTATTGATTTTCTTGATTTTCTTAATCCTCTTTATATCAGAGAGGGCAAGAGCCAAATCGTTTTTGCAATTGGCTGTACGGGCGGTAACCACAGAAGTGTGGCATTTGCAGAAGCGTTGAAAGAATATTTTTCAAAAAAATGGGATAATGTAACAGTAAGTCACAGGGATATAAACAGAAAGTAATGTTAATGTCATTTTCACAGCAGGTAAAAAGCGAATTATTAAAAATTGAATATGAAAGTACTTGTTGCGAAAAAGCAATGCTTTACGGAATGTGCATTTTCGGTAAAACTTTTTCGAGTTACGGAGTCGGAATTCAAACCGAAAATAAAGAAATCGCAGTCAGATATTCAAAACTTGTTGAAAAGTATTGCAATATTAAATGCGAAGTTAAAACATCACCGCTTGGTAAAAGTCATACCGTTATGATAAACGATAAATCGAATTGCGATAAAGTGCTTGGCTTTTTCGGCCATGAAAGCAAAGGCAGTTTGAAAATAAATCACTCTAATTTTGATTGTGAAAATTGCCAAAAGGCTTTTTTGGCTGGTGCATTTTTATCTTGCGGTACTGTTTCAGACCCTAATAAAGATTATCATTTGGAATTTACGGTTCCTTTTTTAAATTTATCAAAAAGTCTTGTTACTCTTTTGGGAGAAATAGACTTTTCCCCTAAAACAGCCAACAGAAAAGGGTATAATATAGTATATTTTAAAGACAGCGAAGCTATTGAAGATTGCCTTTATATTATGGGTGCGAGTTCATCAATGTTTGATATGATGAATGTTGAAATTGTGAAAGACCTTAGAAATAAGGCTAACAGAACGGCAAACTGTGAGGCGGCGAATATAGAAAGAACTGTTAAAGCGAGCTGGGAACAGAGCGCGGCTATTGAAAAAATAGAGGAAAAAAAAGGTTTAGATTTCCTTAAACCGGATCTTAAAGATATGGCACTTTTAAGGCAGGAAAATCCGGAAGCGTCGCTTGCAGAACTGTCTAAAATCAGTGGGCTTTCACGCTCCGGTGTTAATCACAGGTTGAAAAAAATAGTAGAAATAGCTAAGGAATTATAAAAAAGGAAGATAATATGTTTACTCATTTGCACACACATACAGAGTTTTCTTTGCTTGACGGTGCTTGCCGTATCAGGCAACTTGTGGCGCGTGCAAAGAGCCTTGGAATGCAGTCTCTTGCAATTACCGACCACGGTAATATGTACGGGGCTGTTGATTTTTATAAAGCGTGTAAAAACGAGGGCATTAAGCCTATTATCGGGTGCGAAGTTTATGTTGCACCGAGAATTAGATTTGATAAAGATAAGGTGCTTGATAAGGAATACAATCACCTTATTCTGCTTTGTAAAAACGAGCTGGGATATAAAAACCTTATTAAAATGGTATCAAAAGCATATACCGAGGGCTTTTATTTTAAGCCGAGGATTGACCACGAGCTGCTTGAAAAATATCACGAGGGGTTAGTGTGCCTTTCAGCCTGCCTTGCAGGTGAAGTGCCGCAGGCTCTTCTTCAAAAAGATTATGATAAAGCAGTTAGAATTTCAAAGTGGTATAACGAACTTTTCGGGCAGGGAAATTATTATCTTGAACTGCAAAATCACGGAATAAGCGAACAGGCAATAGTATGCGAAGGGTTAAAGCGTATTTCAAGGGAAACGGGTATACCGCTTGTTGCTACAAACGATGTTCATTATATAGAAAAGCAAGATGCAAAAATACAGCAGGTGCTTATTTGCATTGCTACCAATAAAACCATCGGTGATGATACCGGGCTTGAATTTCACGCAGATGAATTTTACCTTAAAACCGAACAGGAAATGCGTGAAATTTTTGCCGATACTCCACAGGCAATTGATAATACTCAAATTATTGCGGATATGTGCAATTTTGATTTTGAATTTGGGCATACGAAATTGCCTTATTATGAAACACCTGATAATATGAACCATTTTGAATATTTCAAAATGCTTTGTATGCAGGGTATGAAAAAAAGATACGGGCAAAATCCGCCTAAAGAATATTATGACCGACTTGATTATGAGCTTGAAACGGTTGAAAAAATGGGATATACGGATTACTATCTGATCGTTGCCGATTTTGTTTCATTTGCAAAAAGTAAGGGTATTCCCGTAGGCCCGGGCAGAGGATCGGGTGCAGGCTCAATTGCGGCTTATTGTATGGAAATAACCGATCTTGACCCGATGAAGTATAATCTGCTTTTTGAGCGATTTTTAAACCCGGAGCGCGTATCAATGCCTGATTTTGATATAGATTTTTGCTATGTCAGAAGGGGCGAAGTTATTGATTATGTAACGCAGAAATACGGTGCAGACCATGTGGCACAAATCGTCACTTTCGGTACACTTGCCACTAAAGCTGCAATCAGGGATGTAGGCAGGGCGATGGGTATGCCTTATGCTGCTGTTGACGCTGTTGCCAAGCTTGTGCCAAATGATTTTCATATTACTATTGAGCAGGCTGTAAATAAATCAAAAGAGCTTTCATCCCTTATGAAAGAAAATGCGCAGATAAACGAACTTATAGAAACCGCAAAAAAGGTGGAGGGTATGCCGAGAAATACATCCACCCACGCGGCAGGTGTAGTAATTACTCATGACCCGGTCAGTTCGTATGTTCCGCTTGCTACTAATGACGGTGTTCCCGTAACGCAGTATATTATGACTTCTCTTGAAGAACTCGGGCTTTTAAAAATGGACTTTTTGGGGCTTCGTACCCTTACTGTAATAGATAATGCAAGTAAAGCTGCCGGTATTGATATAAACAATATTGCTATCGATGATGAAAAAGTGTACAAGCTGTTTGCAAATGGGCAGACAGAGGGTGTATTTCAGTTTGAATCAAGCGGAATGAAGCGTATGCTTATGAATTTGAAGCCGACAAGGCTTGAAGATTTAATTGCTGCTACTTCACTTTACCGCCCCGGCCCTGCAAATCAAATTGACACTTTTGTTGAAAATTCGCATAATCCTGAAAAGGTGAAGTATCTAACCGATAAGTTAAAGCCTATACTTGAAAATACTTATGGCTGCATGGTTTATCAGGAACAGGTTATGCAAATTTTCCGCGAGCTTGCGGGATATTCGTATGGCAGGGCGGATATTGTGCGCAGGGCAATGAGCAAAAAAAAGCTTGATGTAATGGAAAAAGAGCGTACAGCATTTATATTCGGATGTGAAAAAAACGGTATTGATAAGACAGTCGCAAACACTATTTTTGACCAAATGTCTGAATTTGCAAAATATGCTTTTAATAAATCGCATGCGGCTTGCTATGCGCTTGTGGCTTACAGAACAGCATATTTAAAATGCCACTGCCCGGCTGAATTTATGGCTGCTTTAATGACTTCGGTGCTTGACCAATCAAATAAAATTGCAAGATACACGGCTGAATGTAAGCGCCTTGGTATCAGGCTTGCACCGGCTGATATAAATACTTCAATGCAGGGCTTTACCGCAAATAAAAAAATTATAAATTACGGCCTTTTGGGCATTAAAAATGTTGGCAAAGAATTTGTTGATGATATTGTAGAGGAAAGAAAAAACGGCGAATTTAAAGATTTGCCCGATTTCTGTATGCGCTTGCAGGGCAAGCATTTTAACCGTCGTGCAGTTGAAAGTTTGATTAGATGCGGCGCTATGGACTGCTTTGATTTAAACAGGCGGCAAATGCTTCAGGCTTTACCGTCAATTGCTGCAAATATTGAAAATTACAGGCAACGCACTCAATACGGGCAGGTCGGCTTTTTTGAACTCGGCGGTAATGATTCGCCGCTTGAATTTGATGTTCCTAATGTAGATGAATTTCCTAAATCAGAGTTGCTTAAAATGGAAAAAGAAATGACCGGTCTTTACCTTTCAGGTCACCCTATGGATAAATATACCGAACTTTGCGAAAAATTCGGCTTTGCTAATATAGGCGAACTTTTGGAAAGTGCAAATGACAGTATGAGCGTGTATAAGGATAAATCATTTGTTCGTACCTGCGGTATTATAAACCATATTACAACAAAGCAGACGAGAGCAGGTTCATCAATGGCATTTGTTACTATTGAGGATTTGTATGGCTCGATTGAAGTTATTGTTTTTGCCAAAACGCTTGAAAAATATTCGCACTATCTTTATGCCGGAAGCGTTATAACCGTGTCAGGCAACCTTTCACTTGAAGAGGAAAAGGATGCAAAAATACTTGCGTATTCTATCGGCACAGCACCGTCAAATGCGGATTTTGAAAACGGAAAATATAAAAACGATAATGCTTCAAATAATAAAGAAACAAAAAGTGAACCACATAAAAAGAAAAAAGCTGCACTGTATTTGCGCTTTAAAAATGAAAATGACGAAAATATTATTTTAGCTAAAAGAGTTACGGATATTTTTGACGGTAACATTCCTCTATATTTTTATTATACTGATGATAAGCGGTATGTTCTTCAGCCGAGGGAATGTTTTGTAGAAGTTAACAATACAGAATTAAAAGAACTTAAAAGGATTCTTGGTGATGAAAATGTCGTATTTGTTCACTAATTTAACGACAATACTTGACTTTTTTTGCCAAAACATATAAAATAATAAAGATTATGGTTAGTAAGTTTTAGGCTATATTATATATAGGAGGACATAATTATGAAAACAATTGCGGTATTAACAAGCGGTGGCGACGCACCGGGTATGAATGCGGCTATTCGTGCAGTTGTGCGCACAGCCTGCGAAAACGGAATTAAAGTATACGGTGTAATCCGTGGATACAACGGTCTTATCAACGGTGATTTCATTGAAATGGACCTTAGAAGTGTATCTGATATTATCAATCGTGGCGGTACTATTCTTTATTCTGCCCGTTCAGTTGAATTTGCTACTGAAGAGGGTATGAGAAAAGCTATTCGTACCTGCCAGGAACACGGTATTGAAGGTGTTGTAGTTATCGGCGGTGACGGTTCATTCCGTGGTGCAAGAGACCTTAGTGAAAGGGGTATTCCTTGCGTAGGCCTTCCGGGTACTATTGATAATGATATTGCTTGCTGTGATAACACAATCGGTTATGATACCTGCCTTAATACTATTATGGAAATGGTTGACCGTGTTCGTGATACAAGTGAATCACATGACAGATGTACAGTAGTTGAAGTAATGGGCAGAAAAGCCGGCTACCTTGCACTCAATGCAGGTATTGCTTGCGGTGCAACTTCAATTCTTATTCCTGAAATCGAATATGATATTCAGGAGCATATTATTGAGCGTATGGAAAAAACTCAAAGAACAGGTAAAAAGCACTTCATCATCATTGTTGCTGAGGGTGTAGGTGTTGATGTTCAGGAACTTGCAAAAAAAATTGAAGCAAAAACAGGCGTTGAATCCCGTGCTTGTATTCTCGGCCATATTCAGCGTGGCGGTTCACCTACTGCAAAGGATAGGGTTCTTGCTACTCGTATGGGTAACTATGCAGTTAAGCTTCTTATGAACAATATCGGCAACCGTGTTGTAGCCGCTCAAAAAGAAGATGTAGTTGATTACGATATTTTTGAAGCTCTTAATATGAAGAAGTCAATTGATATGAATCTCTATGATATAGCACACGAGGTTTCAATCTAACGCTTATAAAATAATGTATGGCAGGTTTGCTCTGCCGATAATCAGCTCTTGATTTCAAGGGCTGATTTTTTCTTGACTTTTGCATTTTGATTTGATATAATCAACGCAATTTGAACAACTGAATATTAGGTAAATATTGGAAACGCACATTCTCCGTAATGATAACGAACAACACATTTTATTTGAGTTGAATTTATTATTAAGGAGATTTTTTTATGCCAAAAACAAAGTTTCAAGATTTTATTTTCACAATCATAATGGTAATCGTTATGGTTTATGCAATGGTTTGCTACAATATTGCCTTTGATAAAGGCGGTATGTCAAGCGATATATTTCTTTTAGCATTGCACGAGCTTCCTATTATGGGTGCTGTCGGCTTTGTGCTTGAATTTTTCGCTGTGGGCAAGCTTTCCCAAAAGGTGACCTTTAAGCATTTTGACCCCAAAAATACAAATCCTTTCGTAATTACCGTTATGATTTCAAGCGTTACGGTTGCTTTTATGTGTCCGCTTATGAGCTTTATTGCAAGTATTCTTTTCGGATTTCAGGATGCGGCGCATATTGTTCCTAACTTTTTGCAAATTTGCGTGCGTAATTTTCCTATGGCTCTTTTCTGGCAGCTTTTTTATGCAGGTCCGTTAGTACGCTTCATATTTCGCTTGATTTTCAAAAAACAATTAAAAGAAGATAAATAATTAAAAATACTTATTAAAATTCCGTCAATAATATATTTGGTGATAGTGTTCGTTTACACTATCACAAATTATAATGACCTCAAAATTTGCTTTTGCATAATTTTGAGATGTCTAAATTTCCATTATACGCCTTATCCGACTGCAATAGGGTGTGTATTCAAAATTACTTGTAGTCGGAAAGGCTATGGAAATTATGAAAAAAGCCATTCGTATTATTGACGGAATTTTTGCGTTATGCCTTATAATAATTTATTCATTTATAGTTTTCGGAAATATTGTTTTGCCGGATAAGATAGAAGCATATTCAACTAAAAAAATTGAATATAAAAGTGTATATTCGGTTGAAAACAATTCTTCATACCTAGTTGATTACCAAAATAACAGCAAGGTTTCGCCTGTTGAAAATGATATTAAGCTTTTGGGTATTATCCCGGTTAAAACAACAAGCATTATTCAATCAAAGCCTAAAAAAGTAAGTGTAAGCGGTGAAAGTTTTGGAATTAAGCTTTATACAGACGGGGTAATTATTGTAGGTATTCGTGATGTTGAAACGGATAAGGGCAAGTGCAATCCGGCAAAGGAAGCAGGACTTGAAAAAGGCGATATTATTATAGAAATTAACGGTAAAAAAGTATATTCTGCCGATTCTGTTACAGATATATTGAATGATAATAACGGCAACGATTACAAAATTACCGTTAAAAGAAACGGTAATTACAAAGAGTTTTTGCTAAAGCCGGCTTATTCATCAAGCCAGGGGTGCTACAAGGTTGGCTTGTGGGTTAGGGATTCCACAGCAGGTGTAGGCACAATAACTTATTATGATAAATCAAATAATACCGTTTCGGCTTTGGGGCATCCTATAACGGATGTTGATACTAACGAAATAATGCCGATTTTAGACGGCGAAGCCGTTAGGGCAACTGTTACCAAAATTTATAAAAGCAAAGCGGGTGAAGCAGGTTCGCTTTGCTGTGAATTTACAAATGATATAATAGGCACGCTTAAAAAGAATTGCCAAAGCGGAATTTACGGTAAATATACCTGTACGCTGAAAAACACTTATGAATATGAAGTAGCTTCGCCAAATGAAATTGTGAGAGGACCGGTGCAAATCCTTTGCACAATAGATTCAGGCAAGGCAAAGTTTTATAACGCACAGATAAGTCGCATTTCATATCGTGAAAATAAAAAAGGCAAAAATATGGTGGTTAAAATAACAGATGAACGCCTGCTTGAAAAAACAGGCGGAATTGTGCAAGGAATGAGCGGCTCGCCCATTATTCAAAACGGAAAGCTTGTGGGCGCACTTACACATGTTATAGTGGATTCGCCGGAAAAAGGCTATGCGATATTTGCACAGGATATGGTTGATGAATTATAACTTACTCGTCAATCCTAATATATAATCTGAACTGACATTATAATATTTGCAAAGTGAAATGATGTGTCTTATCGGCATTTCGTTTTCACCTTTTTCGTATCTGGAATAAACTTGCTGTGTTGTACCAAGATAATCGGCAATTTCTTTTTGCGTTTTGTCATTATCTTCCCTGAGTTCTCTGATTATTTCATTATATGATTTCATATCTAATCTCCTTGTAATAATATTTACAAGGTTGATTTTAATATACACCACATTAAGTGTATTGACATTACACCTAATGTGGTGTATTATTTATTTGGACACAGTCCTAAAATATATAAAAAGAGGTAAAGGTATGAAAAAATTAACAAGTATTTTGCTGTCGGCAATAATTATGCTTACGGCAGTAGTGGGTTTCGATTTGACTGCGTATGCAGGTGCAGGCTCTTATGACACAACAGCCAAAGCAATGAGTTACACACTCGGCACTACAACAACAGGCTATTTCTCTTCTAATGACAATATTGACTTTTTAAAAGTTGTTGTACCGCAGTCAGGCAGGATTGATTTTACAATGGAAGATTCCGATGATGGTTATTTTATAAGGATTTATTCATCAAAAAATTTAGATGATTATGTTAATTCAGATGTAATAAGTATATCTTACAATTCTAATTTAGGAAAAGCCTATGGCACCGGTTATATTTATTTAGTAGCAGGAACATATTATTTTAGGGTATGCTCTCAATATTATAATCAAAGCAGTAAATATACACTAACTACTTCATTCACTTCTGCTAATGAGAGCTTCCCTGAAAGTTTAGATGTTAATAACAACATTATAGGAAATGCTAATCCTATTTCACTTGATACAACATATAACGGTATGTTAGGCGAAAACGATGATGTAGATTTTTACAAATTTAATGTTACTGCTGATGCGGTTACTGTTAATTTGAAATCAGAAAAAGAAATTTCATTTCGTATTTATACTTTAACGGGTGAAGAAGTTACTTCAACCTATTATTCTAATTTTAATAGTTCAACAAATATAGCCACAACTTCGGAAACAATTTCGCTTTCAAGCGGTACTTACTGTTTAAAATTATGGCGTGGATATTATGATAAATGCTTCTATTCATTCTCAATCAATTCACCACACCAGCACAGTTATAACTATGCTTATACAGTAAAATCTACATACACATCACAGGGATATGATGTATATACCTGCTCGTGCGGTGCTTCTTACACAACAAATTATAAAGCTGTTAAAAAGCTTGGTAAAGTTAACCTTAAATCTGTTTCTTCCGCAAGAAAAAAACATGCAATCAAAGCATCTTGGAATAAAAAATCAGGTGCAAACGGTTACCAAATTTATTATTCAAGAAATAAGAATTTTAAAAAACTTTCAGCTAAAAAGATTGTAAAGGGCGGTAAAAAAACTTCATATGTGGGCAAGAACTTTACAAAGGGCAGAAAGTATTATGTAAAAGTGCGTGCATACAAAAATGTAAACGGTAGAAAAGTTTACGGTAAATGGTCAAATGTAAAAACCGTTAAGTGCAAATAAGAATAATTTTAAGGATCGTCGGTTCGGGCGATCCTTATTTTTTATTGTGCAGTTTTGACGAAATTTTGCGTTGGTTTTTGTTAAAATATACAAAATTCGGAAAAACGGAAAAATATCAAAAAAATATAAAAAAAGTGTTGACAAGCAGGGCTTTATAATATATAATAAACGAGCGTGTGAACGGGGTGTATTATATAAATATATAATATATCAGTGATTCACCATAGATATGCGATGATGTATGAGGTTGCGTCATAACCCACGACGGTAATTCATACGGAGTATGTCCGATTTTAAACCGGGCGAAACGAAGATGATTTGTAATCATCTGAACCGATAGGAAACTACAAGCTGTGACTTGCGAACGCAGATTTTCTGTGTATTCGTTCCTTATGCCCGAATGATGTTTTTTCATTCGGTTTTATTTAAAGAGAGGTTTGAAACACACGGAAGCGTGGTTGAAATATCGGTACTCGCACCATAATTTTTCAGGGAGGAAATAAAATGGCAGCAAGTAAAGTGAAGATTCGAATCAGACTTAAAGGCTATGATCACAGTTTAGTTGATCAGGCTGCTGAGAAGATTGTTGACACTGCAAAGAGAACAGGCGCACAGGTTAGCGGTCCTATCCCTCTTCCGACAGAGATTGAAAAGGTAACAATCCTCAGAGCTGTTCACAAGTATAAGGACAGCCGTGAGCAATTCGAACAAAGAACACACAAAAGACTCATCGACATTCTCAGACCTTCAAACAAAACTGTTGAAGCTTTGACAAGTCTTGAGCTCCCAGCAGGCGTTGAGATTGAAATCAAGCTCTAATCGCAGCTGAGGTCATGTTGGGGAAACCCAACCAATAACCAAAAGGAGGAAATAAACATGAAAAAAGGTCTTATCGGCAAGAAGATTGGCATGACTCAGATCTTTGACGAAGCAGGCAATGTAGTTCCTGTAACAGTAGTTGAAGCCGGTCCTTGCACAGTAACACAGATTAAGACAATGGAGAATGACGGCTATGAAGCAATCCAGGTTGGTTTCGGTGATGTTAAGGTATCACGCGTAAACAAGCCAATGAAAGGTCACTTTGATAAAGCTGATGTAGCTCCAAAGAAAACACTTAAAGAATTCCGTCTTGACAGCATTGATGGCATTGAGGTTGGTAACATCCTTAAGGCTGACACATTTGAAGTTGGCGAAGTTGTTGATGTTAAGGGAACAAGCAAGGGTCACGGAACAGCCGGTGCTATTAAGCGTTGGAACTTCTCAAGACTCAGAATGACACACGGTACAGGTCCTAACCACCGTCACGCAGGTTCACTCGGCGCTTGTTCAAGCCCTTCAAGAGTATTCAAGGGTAAGAAGATGGCAGGTCACTATGGTCACGAAACAGTAACAGTTCAGAACCTCAAGATTGCTAAGGTTGATGCAGAAAACAATCTTATTGCAATTAAGGGTGCTATCCCTGGTCCAAAGGGCGGAATTGTTGTAATCGCAGACGCAGTTAAAGCTTAACGAAAGGAGAGATAAGTAATGGCACAGGTTCAGGTTTATAACCAAGAAGGTAAGAAAACCTCAAAATTAGAACTTGCAGATTCAGTATTCGGCATTGAGCCAAACGAATATGCAATGCATCTTGCAGTTGTTAGCTATCTTGCTAATCAGCGTCAAGGCACACAGTCAACTCTCACTCGTTCAGAAGTTAGCGGTGGCGGTGCAAAGCCTTGGAGACAGAAGGGTACCGGTAGAGCTCGTCAGGGTTCAACAAGAAGTCCACAGTGGACACACGGCGGTATCGCTCTTGGCCCAAAGCCAAGAAAATATACAGTTAACCTCAACAAGAAGGTTAAGAGACTCGCTATGAAGTCTGCACTTTCAACAAAGGTTGCAGAAGGCGAAATGATGGTTGTTAATAAGGTTGAGTTCGACGGCATTAAGACAAAGAATGTTGTTGCAATGCTCAAGAGCCTTAAGGCAGCTAAAAAGACTCTCATTATTACAGCAGAGAGCAATGAACAAATTTACAAGAGCGCTCGTAACATCGAAGGTGTTAAGGTAGCTACTGTAAACACACTTTGTGTTTATGACATCCTTAACTGCGATTCTTTCGTAGTTCTTAAGGACGCAGCAAAGAAGATTGAGGAGGTATATGCATAATGAGAACAGCTCAGGATATTATTCTTAAGCCTATCATCACTGAAGAATCAATGATGGGTATTATGACTAAGAAATATACCTTCAAGGTTGCAAAAGATGCAAACAAAATCGAAATCGCTAAGGCTGTTGAATCTGTTTTCCCTGGCACAAAGGTTGCTAAGGTAAACACAATGAACGTAAGAGGCCAGAAGCGTCGTCAGGGTATGCACGAAGGCTACACTCCATCTTGGAAGAAAGCAATCGTTACTCTTACAGAAGATTCAAAGGAAATTGAATTCTTCAACGATATGATGTAATCACAACCTATATATAATTAGTATATAACATAAAGTATTTCGGATGATGAGGTATGAAAGGTGCCATCCTTTCGCAAAGTTATCCGGAAAGGAGAAAAATAATGGCAATTAAGAATTACAAGCCTACCACTCCTTCACGCAGAAATATGTCAGTAACTGATTATTCTTCACTCTCAAAGGTTGCTCCTGAAAAATCTCTTCTTGAGCCTCTCAATAAGAAGTCAGGTCGTAACTCTTACGGAAGAATTACAGTTCGTCATCGTGGTGGCGGAAACAGAAGAAAATATCGTGTAATCGATTTTAAGAGAAACAAGATTGATATGCCTGCAACTGTTAAGACTATTGAATATGATCCAAACAGAAGCGCACATATCGCTCTTATTCAGTATGAAGACGGTGTAAAGAGCTATATCACAGCTCCTGAAGGTCTTAAAGTTGGCGATACTGTTATGGCAGGTCCTAACGCAGACATCGTAGCAGGTAACGCTCTTGCACTTAAGGATATGCCTGTTGGTACAATCGTTCACAATGTTGAACTTTATCCTGGAAACGGCGCACAGCTTGCTCGTTCAGCAGGTAACAGCGCACAGCTTATGGCTCTCGAAGGTCCATACGCACTTCTTAGACTTCCTTCAGGTGAGCTTAGAAATGTACCAAGAGATTGTATGGCAACAGTTGGTGTTGTTGGTAACACTGACCATGCAAATGTTAAGATTGGTAAAGCCGGTCGTAAGCGTAACATGGGTTGGAGACCAACAGTTCGTGGTTCTGTAATGAACCCTAATGACCACCCTCACGGTGGTGGTGAAGGTAAATCACCTGTCGGCCGTCCGGGTCCTTGCACTCCTTGGGGCAAGCCTGCACTTGGCTATAAGACACGCAATAAGAAGAAGGCATCTAGCAAGATGATCGTTCGCCGTCGTAACGGTAAATAAGAAGAAAGGAGAAGATTAACTAATGAGTAGAAGTACAAAAAAAGGTGCTTATGTAGAAGACAGCCTTTATAAGAAAGTAGAAGCTCTTAATGCTTCAGGCGACAAGCAGGTTATCAAAACTTGGTCAAGAAGTTCAACAATCTTCCCTGAATTCGTAGGACACACATTTGCTGTTCATGACGGAAGAAAGCATGTTCCTGTATATGTTACAGAGGATATGGTTGGACACAAGCTCGGTGAATTCGCACCGACAAGAACATTCAGAGGCCATGCCGGCTCAAAGACATCTAAGTAATCGGAAGGAGAATTATTATGGAAGCAACAGCTAAAGCAACTTATGTCCGTATCTCCCCTCGAAAGGTGCAGATTGTTCTTGATCTTATCAGAAATCAGCCTACCGATAAGGCTATGGCTATTCTTCAGTACACACCGAAGGCTGCTTGCGAACCTGTATTGAAGGTTCTTAAGTCAGCAATCGCAAATGCTGAGAACAATAATAATATGGACACATCAAGATTAGTAGTAAGCTACTGCAATGCAACAGCAGGTCCTACTCTTAAGAGAATTCAGGCAAGAGCACAGGGCAGAGCTTACAGAATCAATAAGAGAACATCACACATCACAATTACCGTTAAGGAATTGGAAGACTAAGCGAGGAGGAAAGTTAAATGGGACAGAAATGTAATCCAACCGGTTTAAGAATCGGCGTTATTAAGAACTGGGACTCTCGCTGGTATGCAAAGAAGGGCGAGTTTGGTGATACACTTGTAGAGGACTACAAGCTTCGTAATTACCTTCTTGAATCTCTTCACGGTGCAGGTGTTCCAAAAGTAGAAATTGAAAGAGATGCTAAAAGAGTTAGAATCAACATTCACTGCGCAAAGCCAGGTATGGTTATTGGTAAGCAGGGTGCTGAAATCGAAAAGCTCAAGGCAGTTTGTGCAAAGAAGCTCGGCAAAGACGCTAACGAAGTTTTCATTAACATCGTTGAAATCAAGCAGCCGGACCTCAATGCAACACTCGTAGCACAGTCAGTTGCTCAGCAGCTTGAAAGACGTGTATCTTTCAGAAGAGCAGTTAAGGGTGCTATCAGAAATACAATGAGACTTGGCGCTCGTGGTATTAAAATTATGGTTTCAGGTAGAATCGGCGGTGCTGAAATCGCTCGTTCAGAAACTTATAAAGAGGGTACAATTCCACTTCAAACAATTCGTGCTGACATCGACTATGGTTTTGCAGAAGCAAACACAACTTATGGTAAGATTGGTGTTAAGACATGGATTTACCAGGGCGAAGTACTCCGCGAATCTCGTAATAAGAGAAGAACAAATCGTAGAGAAGGGGGAAGAAAGTAATGCTTTTACCTAAGCGTGTAAAACACAGAAAGCAGCATAGAGGTCGTATGACCGGTATGGCTACTCGAGGCAACAAGGTAACTTACGGTGAATTCGGTTTGCAGACTACTGAGCCTGCATGGATCACAGCAGCACAGATTGAAGCTGCCCGTATCGCAATGACACGTTACACAAAGCGTGGCGGTAAAGTATGGATCAAGATATTCCCTGATAAGCCAATTACAGCAAGACCTGCTGATACCCGTATGGGTAAAGGTAAAGGTAATGTTGACTACTGGGTAGCAGTAGTTAAGCCGGGCAGAGTTATGTTCGAGCTTGGCGGTGTTGACGAAGTAACAGCTCGTGAGGCTTTGCGTCTTGCCGCAAACAAACTTCCAGTTAAATGTAAGTTTGTAAAGAAAGAAGAAGAGGGAGGCGAGCAGTAATGAAAGCATCAGAAATTAAGGCTCTTTCAGCAGAACAGAGATCAAAGAAGCTTGCAGAATTAAAAGAAGAGCTTTTCAACCTTCATTTCCAGCAAGCAATCAACCAGCTCGACAACCCTATGAGAATTAAAGCTGTCAAGAAAGATATTGCACGCATCAAAACAGTTGAGCGTCAAATCGAACTTGAGAGCAGCAATTCTTAATTAAAGGAGGTAACTGAAAATGGAAAGAAACCTCAGAAAGACAAGAGTAGGTATCGTAACAAGTGATAAGATGGACAAAACTGTTGTTGTAACAATCAAGAACAGAGTTCGTCATCCACTTTACAACAAGATTGTAAACGATACAGTTAAGTATAAAGCACACGACGAAAACAATGAATGTGGTATCGGTGATAAGGTTCTTATTATGGAATGTCGCCCATACAGCAAGGATAAGAGATGGCGTGTGGTTGAAATCGTTGAGAAAGCTAAATAATCGTTGCGATTTACAGCTTTTTTAAATAATTTAGTCAATAAAATAATAACTGCAATGTAGCAAAGTGTTATTTTGCAGTACGAAGGAGGAAAATGCTGTGATACAACAGGAAAGTCGTCTTAAAGTTGCAGACAACACAGGCGCAAAAGAACTTCTTTGCATCAGAGTTTTAGGCGGTTCAGGCAGAAGATATGCAAATATCGGTGATGTAATCGTAGCCAGCGTAAAGAAGGCAGCACCTGGTGGCGTTGTTAAAAAGGGCGAAGTTGTTAAGGCAGTCATCGTTCGTACAACTAAAGGTGTACGTCGTGACGACGGTCAGTATATTCGTTTCGATGAAAATGCTGCCGTAATTATCAGAGAGGATAAAACCCCTCGTGGCACCCGTATTTTTGGACCAGTAGCTCGTGAGCTTCGTGAAAAGGATTATATGAAGATCCTTTCTCTCGCTCCGGAAGTTCTTTAATGGAGGTGCGTATAAATGAGTAAAATGTTTGTTAAATCCGGTGATACTGTAATGGTACTCAGCGGTAAGTCAAAAGGTGTTAAGGGCGAAGTTGTAGCAGTAAGCCCAGCTGAAGGCAAAGTTATCGTTAAGAAGGTTAATGTTGTTACAAAGCATGTTAAACCTAAAAAGATGGGCGAGCCTGGCGGTCTTATTGAAGTTGAATCAGCTCTTTATGCATCAAAAGTACAGCTCGTATGTCCTAAATGTGGCGAAGCTACACGCGTAGGTCACAAAAAGGGCGGCATCCGCGTTTGTAAGAAATGCGGAAATGAATTTTAAGTAAGGGAGGAAACATAACAATGTCTGTTTTAAAAGAAACATATAAGAGCGAAATTGCTCCGGCGTTGATGAAGAAATTCGGATACAAATCTGTTATGCAAATCCCAAAGCTTGACAAGATTGTAATCAATGTTGGTTGCGGTGAAGCCCGTGAAAATTCAAAGGTAGTAGATGCTATCATAAATGACCTTCAAATCATCACAGGTCAAAAGCCGGTTATCTGCCGTGCAAAGAAGTCGGTTGCTAACTTCAAACTTCGTGAAGGTATGCCAATCGGTGTAAAAGTTACTCTTCGTGGTGACAGAATGTATGAATTCCTTGAAAGATTCTTCAATTTGGCACTTCCAAGAGTTCGTGACTTCAGAGGTATCAACCCTAACTCATTCGATGGCCGTGGCAACTATGCTATGGGTATCAAAGAACAGTTGATTTTCCCTGAAATCGAGTATGACAAAATTGATGCTGTTCGCGGTATGGACATCATCATGGTAACAACTGCAAACACAGATGAAGAGGGCAGAGAACTTCTTAAGTTACTCGGTGCTCCATTCTCAGAGTAAGGAGGGATTATCGTGGCAAAAACATCTATGAAAGTTAAGGCTGCAAAGCCTGCTAAGTATTCAACAAGACAGTACAACAGATGCAAAATCTGCGGTAGACCTCACGCTTATCTTCGTAAGTACGGTGTATGCAGAATTTGCTTCAGAGAACTTGCTCACAAGGGTGAGATTCCTGGTGTAAAGAAGTCATCTTGGTAAGAACTGAGAATTGCTAATTAAATAAGGAGGAATTATCAATGCATATTACAGATCCAATCGCTGATATGCTTACAAGAATTCGTAATGCAAATTCAGCAAAGCACGATACAGTAGATATTCCTGCGTCAAACATGAAGAAGGCAATTGCTCAGATTCTTGTTGATGAAGGTTATATCAAAAATTATAAAATTATTGAAGACGGCAAGCAGGGTGTTATTCGTGTAACACTTAAGTACGGCGAAGGTAAGAGCCAGGTTATCACAGGTCTTCGCAGAGTTTCAAAGCCAGGTCTTCGTATTTATTCAAATGTTGAAGAAATGCCAAAGGTTATGAAGGGACTCGGTGTTGCAATCGTTTCAACTTCAAAGGGCATTATGACAGATAGAGAAGCTCGCAAGCAGAATGTCGGCGGCGAAGTTTTAGCATTCATTTGGTAAGGAGGTACAGTCAGGATGTCACGTATCGGTTTAAAACCTATTACAATTCCTGCCGGTGTTGATGTAAATGTCAACGGTACAACTGTTACCGTAAAGGGTCCAAACGGTACTCTTTCAATGGATGCACATCCAAACATGACAGTCAGCATTGAGGGCAGTGAAATCATCGTTAGCAGACCTAACGATGCTAAAGAAAACAGATCACTTCACGGTTTAACCCGTACACTTATTCACAATATGATAGTAGGTGTTACAGAGGGATTCAAGAAGAACCTTGAAGTTAACGGTGTTGGTTACCGTGTTCAAATGCAGGGCAATAACCTTGTTATGAACCTTGGTTTCTCACATCAGGTTACAATGGAAGCTCCGGAAGGTATTAAAGTTGAATGTCCTTCAGCAAACGCTATCGTAATCAGCGGTGCAGATAAGCAGATGGTTGGTCAGTTCGCAGCTCAGGTTCGTGAAAAGAGACCACCTGAACCTTATAAGGGTAAGGGTATCAAATATGCCGAAGAGCATATCCGTCGTAAAGAAGGAAAAGCTGGTAAGAAATAAGGGAAGGAGTGAAATACAATGGTTTCAAGACAAGACGCCAATAAGGCAAGACAAAAACGCCACACAAGAGTTCGTGGCAAAATCAGCGGTACTGCTGAATGTCCAAGACTTAACGTATATCGCTCTCTCAGCAATATTTACGTTCAGTTAATCGACGATGTTGCAGGTGTAACAATTGCATCAGCATCAACTGTTGAAAAGGAATTCGCTCAGTACGGCGGTAATGTAGAAGCAGCTAAGGCTGTTGGTAAGACATTAGCAGAAAGAGCCAAGGCAAAGGGCATTGAAGAATGTGTATTTGACCGCGGCGGTTACGTATATCACGGACGCGTTGCTGCAGTAGCAGACGGTGCTCGTGAAGGCGGACTTAAGTTCTAACGAAGGAGGTAAATTTTTATGGCAAAGATTGACGTATCTTCAATGGAACTTGAAGAAAGAGTAGTTACTATTAACCGTGTATCTAAGACTGTAAAGGGCGGTAGAATTTTCAAATTCGCAGCACTTGTAGTTGTTGGTGATGGTAACGGTCTTGTAGGCTTCGGTATCGGTAAGTCAGGCGAAGTTCCTGATGCAATCCGTAAGGGTATCGAGGATGCAAAGAAAAATGTAATTAAGGTTGCTCTTAAGGGAACAACAATTCCTCACGAAATAAAGGGTAAGTTCGGTGCAGGTGAGGTTCTTCTCATGCCGGCTCCAAAAGGTACCGGTGTTATCGCCGGCGGTCCTGTTCGTGCTGTTGTTGAAACAGTAGGTATCAAAGATATCAGAACAAAGGCTATCCGTTCAAACAACCCTTGCAATGTAGTAAGAGCTACTATTAACGGTTTAAGTCAGCTTCGCACAGCTGATGAAGTTGCTGCAATTCGCGGCAAGTCAACCAAAGAAATTTTAGGTTAAGGAGGGTGGAATAATGGCAGACATTAAAATCAAGCTTACAAAGAGCTTAATCGGCAGTAAGAAAGACCAGATTGCCACAGCCCACTCTCTCGGTCTTCGCAAAATCGGCAATGTAACAGTTCAGCCTGATAATGCACAGACACAGGGTAAGCTTACAAAGATTGCTCACCTTGTAACTATCGTAGAAGAATAAGGGGAGGTGCAGATAATATGAAATTACATGAACTTTCTCCTGCAGAAGGCTCTAAAAAGAGCGTAAAGAGAATAGGCAGAGGTACTGCTTCAGGACAGGGTAAGACTTCAGGCAAAGGCCAAAAAGGTCAAAAATCCCGTTCAGGTTACAGCAGACGCCCTGGTTTTGAAGGTGGTCAGATGCCACTTCAAAGAAGAGTTCCTAAGAGAGGATTTAACAACATCTTCGCTACTGAATATGCTGTCGTAAATCTTTCAACACTTAATGACAGATTTGAAGACGGTGCAACAGTTGATGCTCAGAGCCTTAAAGACGCAGGTGTTATTAAGAAGACACTTGACGGTGTTAAGGTTCTCGGTAAAGGCGAAATCACTAAGGCAATCACTGTAAAAGTTGCTGCAATCAGTGAATCAGCTAAGGCAAAGATTGAAGCTGCAGGTGGCAAGGTGGAGGTGCTCTAATGATTAAAACCATGATCAATGCGTGGAAGGTGCCTGACATTCGCAAAAAGCTTTTGTTTACAGCATTTATCATCCTCGTTTTTAGAATAGGTTCAGTCATTCCGGTACCGTTTCTTAACATTGTAGATGAAATCAATGTTGGTAAGGGTAACACAATTCTCACTTATTTAAGTTTGATGACAGGTAGTGCATTCACATACGGTACAATTTTTGCTATGTCGATCACACCGTATATCAACTCTTCAATTATCATTCAACTTCTCGCAGTTGCAATTCCTGCACTCGAGAGATTACAGAAGGAAGGCGAAGAAGGAAGAAAGAAGCTTGCTTCTATTACTCGTTTTGTAACAGTAGCACTCGGTATTCTTCAGTCTGTTGCTTATTACTTCTATCTTCGTAGTAACAATTACCTTATGACTGATGTTAACGGCGCACAGTTCACCGGTTTCAACGCAGTTTTCCAGGCACTTGTTATCATAATTGTTTTAACTGCAGGTACAGCAGTTATTATGTGGCTTGGTGAGCAGATTACAATCAGTGGTATCGGCAACGGTATTTCAATTATCCTTTTTGCAGGTATCGTATCTCGTTTCCCAACACTTATCAAGCAGCTCTTCCAGTATCTTGATACCGGCAGACTTGTTTATAAAATACTTGTTCCTGTAGTAATCGTATGCTTCTTACTTATGATTGCATACATCGTATTTATGGATAACTCAGAGAGAAGACTTCCAATTTCTTACGCAAAGCGTGTAGTCGGAAGAAAGATGATGGGTGGCCAGTCAACTCATATGCCTATTAAGGTAAATATGAGCGGTGTGCTTCCGGTAATCTTTGCTTCTTCAATTCTCTCTCTTCCTGGAACAGTTCAAATGTTCCTTTCAGCTGATAAGTATGAAGGCACTTTCTGGGAAAAGTTCTTCAAAGCTTTCCAGGGTGACTCATGGTGGTACGCAGGTATGTACTTCCTTCTTATCATCTTCTTTGCTTATTTTTATAGTACAATTCAGTACAATCCAATAGAAATGGCAAACAACTTGCGTAAAAACAATGGCGCAATTCCGGGTATCAGGCCTGGTAAGCCAACTTCTGATTACATTCTCAGAGTTCTTTCAAGGCTTACACTTATCGGTGCTTTGATGCTTTCGGTTATCGCACTCTTCCCAATCGTTTATTCACTTATTTGTGATGCAGCAATCAAGCCACTCACAGAAGGCGGAAACGATGGTGGTATGACAATCTCACTCGGCGGTACATCACTTATCATTATGTGCGGTGTAGCACTTGAAACAGTTCGTCAGTTAGAGTCACAGATGATGATGCGTCATTATAAAGGCTTCCTTGACTAATAAATTATAGGAGTATATATTATGAAACTTATTCTTCTCGGTGCTCCGGGTGCAGGTAAAGGTACTCAGGCAGAAAAGATTGTTGAAAAATACGGTATTCCGGCAATTTCAACAGGTAATATTCTCCGTGCTGCTGTCAAAGACGGTACAGAGATGGGAATAAAAGCTAAATCGTTTATGGACGCAGGTCAGCTTGTTCCCGATGAAGTTGTTATCGGTATTATCAAGGACAGACTCAAAGAAAAAGATTGCGAAAATGGTTTCATTCTTGATGGTTTTCCAAGAACCATCCCTCAGGCTCAGGCACTTTTAGATTCAGGTATTGATATTGATAAGGTGCTTGACATTGAGGTACCGGATGAAAAAATAACAAAAAGAATGAGTGGCCGTCGCGTTTGCTCAAAATGTGCTAATTCTTATCATATTGAATATAAGAAGCCTGCAAAGGAAGGCATTTGCGATGCATGTGGCGGTGAACTTGTACAGCGTAAGGACGATGCTCCTGAAACAGTTCTTGCTCGTTTGGCAGAATATCACCAAATGACAGAACCACTTAAAGATTTCTATGATAAGCTTGGTAAACTTGTTGTCGTAGAAGGCCAGGAGGAAGTTGCTCAAACAACAGCACTCGTTTACGCTGCATTGGAGGATTAACATGATAGTGCTAAAAAGTAGCCGCGAACTTGAGCTTATGAAAGAAGCTTGTCAGATTTCGGCTGAAGCATTATTGGTAGCAGGCGAGGCAGTTAAGCCCGGCGTTTCTACCAAGGAAATTGATGAGATTGCATATAAGTTTATTAAAAAACACGGTGCAACTCCAAACTTTTTAAACTACGGTGGATTTCCTGCTACCGCATGTATATCTATAAATGATGAAGTTATTCACGGAATCCCAAAGGCTGACAGAATTCTCAAAGAGGGTGACATTGTCAGCATAGATTTGGGAGCTGCTAAAAACGGTTACAATGGTGATAATGCTGCTACATTTGCCTGCGGCACATGCTCTGACGAGGCAAAGCGGCTGATGGATGTTACTCGTGAAAGCCTTTATAAAGGTATTGAACAAGCAATTCCAGGCAACAGAATCGGTGACATTGGCCATGCAGTGCAGGAATACTGCGAAGAGCGTGGATTCGGCGTTGTTCGTGACTTTGTAGGTCACGGTGTCGGAACAAAACTTCATGAAGAACCAAGCGTACCAAACTTCGGTCACGCAGGCCGTGGTATCAGACTGTTACCCGGAATGACATTGGCAATTGAACCAATGATAAATCTGGGAACCTACAAGGTTAAACAGCTTTCAGACGGTTGGACCGTCAAAACCGCTGACGGCAAGCTTGCAGCTCATTTTGAGCATACAATTGCGATTACGCCAAACGGTCCTGTTATTTTAACTAAAGTCTGAGGCTTTAATCAATTGCTGGCGATTACGCCGTAATGTGATTCCAGTTAAATAGAAAAACATCAATCGTAAATAATAAAATTTTAGCGAGGTATAAGATGTCAAAGTCAGATATGATAGAAGTTGAGGGTACCGTGGTTGAAGTGTTACCTAATACAACTTTTAAAGTAACATTACAAAATGACCACATCATTATAGCCCACATCAGTGGGAAGCTCAGAATGAATAATATTCGTATACTTCCCGGTGACAAGGTAACGATTGAGATGTCCCCATACGATCTTACAAAAGGTCGTATTATATGGCGCTCAAAGTAATAATTAGGAGGATATTCAGAATGAAAGTAAGACCTTCTGTAAAGAAAATTTGCGAAAAGTGCAAAGTAATTAAGCGCAATGGAAAAGTAATGGTTATCTGTGAAAATCCAAAGCACAAACAGCGTCAGGGCTAATCCTGAATAAATAATCGGAGGTAAACTGTAAAATGGCACGTATTTCAGGTGTTGACTTACCTAATGACAAGAGAGTTGAAATCGGCCTTACCTATATCTACGGTATCGGTCGCACAACCTCTAACGAAATCATCAAAGCAACTGGCATCAATCCTGACACCCGTTGCAGAGACTTAACAGAAGACGATGTTAAAAAGCTCAGTGACTACATCACTCACAACCTCACAGTTGAAGGTGACCTTCGTAGAAACACAGCATTTGACATTAAAAGACTTATAGAAATCGGTTGCTATCGTGGCGTAAGACATAGAAAGGGTCTTCCTGTAAGAGGTCAGACTTCAAAGAACAATGCTCGTACACGCAAAGGTCCTAAAAAGACCATAGCAAACAAGAAGAAATAGTAGGAGGAACAAATAAGTATGGCTACTAAGAAGACCACAGGCTCACGCAAACGCCGTGAGAAGAAGAACATCGAGCGTGGTGCTGCCCATATCCAATCAACCTTCAACAACACAATCGTAACTATTACCGATATGAACGGTAATGCTGTTTCTTGGGCTTCTGCCGGAGAAATGGGTTTCCGTGGTTCAAGAAAATCAACTCCATTTGCTGCTGCAACTGCTGCTGAAACCGCTGCAAAGGCTGCTATGGAACATGGTATGAAATATGTTGAAGTATACGTTAAGGGACCTGGCTCAGGTAGAGAATCTGCTATCAGAGCTCTTCAAACAGCCGGCTTAGAAGTAAGTCTTATCAAAGATGTTACTCCTATCCCACATAACGGCTGTCGTCCACCAAAAAGACGTCGTGTATAGTTTATTGGAGGTGTAGTAAAATATGGCAAAGAATTCAGAACCTATTGCAAAGCGTTGCAAAGCACTCGGTATTTCACCGGCTGTTATGGGTTATACAAATAAGGATACATTTAGAAATTCTTATAGTAAGAATCGCCGTAAGAAGAGCGAATATGCTATGCAGCTTAACGAAAAGCAGAAAGTTAAGTTTATCTACGGCATTCTTGAAAAGCAGTTCCACACCTATTATGAGAAGGCTGCTAAAGCTCAGGGACAGACAGGTGCAGTTCTTCTTACAATGATTGAAACCCGCCTTGATAATGTTGCTTTCAGAACAGGCTTTTGTAAGACTCGTCGTGAAGCAAGACAGGCAGTTTCTCACGGTCATTTCACCGTAAACGGCAAGAAAGTAAACATTCCATCTTATCTCGTTAAGGCAGGAGATGTTATCGCAGTCGTTGACAAGAGCAAGGACAATGGCAGATTCAAGCTTGTTAAAGAAGAGGGTGCTTATGGCACAGCTCCTAAGTGGCTTGAAGTAAACGCAGCTGAACTCACAGCAAAGGTTGTTGCATTACCTCAGCGTGATGACATTGATTATCCTGTTGAAGAGCATTTAATCGTTGAGTTCTACTCTAAATAATAGTGTTTGGCTGTTATTTAGCGAAAACAAAATACAACATTTTATTAGGAGGCTTTTAAATGATCGAAATTGATAAGCCTAAAATCGAGATTGTAGATGTATCTACTGTCGGAAGCCGTAGCACAGGAAGATTTGTTGTTGAACCTCTTGAAAGAGGTTTTGGTACAACTCTTGGTAACGGAATGAGAAGAGTTCTTCTCTCATCACTTCCTGGTTATGCTATCACTTCTGTTAAGATTGATGGTGTTTTACACGAATTTTCAACAATTCCGCATGTTAAGGAAGATGTAACTGAGATCGTTCTTAACCTCAAAAATGTTATCTTAAAGATACATGATGAGATGCCAAAGACTCTTTATATTGAGGCTTCAGGCGAGGGTGAAATCACTGCTGCTGATATTCAGCACGACGCAGATGTTGAAATTCTTAATCCTGACCTTCATATTGCTTATCTTGATGAAGGTGCAAGTGTAAATATGGAACTTACTGCTAATCACGGCAGAGGATATGTTCCTTGTGACCGCAACAAGCAGATTATGGATTTACCAATCGGCACTATCGCTATTGACTCAATCTATACTCCTGTTTTAAAGGTTAACTACACAGTAGAAAACACCCGTGTAGGTCAGCAAACTGACCTTGATAAACTCATTCTCGACATTGAGACAGACGGTACTATTCCGGCTGATGAAGCAGCTTCACTTGCTGCAAAAATTCTCAATGACCATCTTATGCTCTTTGTTGACCTTTCTGAAGAGATTGGCAATCAAGACATTATGGTTGAAAAGGATGACGACAATAAAGAAAAAGTTCTTGAAATGACTATTGAAGAACTTGACCTTTCAGTTCGTTCATTCAACTGTTTGAAGAGAGCAGGCATAAATACAGTAGAAGATTTAATCGGAAAATCTGAAGAAGATATGATGAAAGTTAGAAACCTTGGCCGTAAGTCACTTGATGAAGTCGTAGCAAAGCTCGGCTCATTAGGTTTCGGACTTGCTAAGGATGAGGACTAAAGGAGGGAATTTCAATGCCAGGTAGCAGAAAGTTAGGACGTCCTACTGACCATAGAAAGTCTATGCTCAGAGGTATGGTTACTTTTCTTTTAGAAAACGGCAAGATTGAAACTACCGTTACAAGAGCAAAAGAAGTTCGTGCAATGACTGAGAAGATGATTACTCTCGGTAAGAACGACACACTTCATTCAAGAAGACAGGTTCTTTCTTATGTAACTAAGGAAGATGTAGTTAAGAAGCTTTTTGATGAAATTGCTCCTAAGTATGCAGAAAGAAACGGCGGTTATTGCCGTATTATCAAAACAGGCCCTCGTCGTGGTGACGCAGCAGAAATGTGCATCATCGAGCTTGTTGACTGATAATACCTAAATAATATAATTAAGGACTTGAAGATTAAATTCTTCAAGTCCTTTTTTCATAGTTGTAAATATATTAAGAAGCAGAATATTTATAAAGATAAAGTGTGTTTGTATCTACATCAAATATCATAGCCGAATAAAAATCAAAATCGAATTGTGAAATTGATTTTGAATCAAGATCAGGTGTCAAATCACCGTCGGCATTACATAGTGCAAAATAACCGCGTGATACAGCCGTATAACTGCCGAAATCTTCATTTAAGTTACTGCATAAAATGTCAAAATTGTTTTGCCCTTTAGGTATTTTGCAGTATTCGCTGTTTTCACATTCTTTGTAAAATTTTAAAAGTTTTTCGCGCTCTTTATCACTTACTTTTATTTGATATGCTATTCGGTCATTTACACCGGATGAAGAACTTTCGGTTTTTTCAAAGTCTGAATTTACACATTCAATATTGAATAATCCTATAACACTTTTGTATACATCTTTTTCACTTGATGTGCAGGCTGTAAAAATTATCATAATCAGTAGCAGGGAAGCCAAAATTTTAATTAGTTGTTTCATATAACTACCTCCGATTTTATTTTATCAAATAAAACTGCATATGTAAAGATAAAATAAAAAGGACTGCGTGAGCAGTCCTTTTTAGATATATTGTATGCAAATTACTTTTCAGCGTATTTGTTTTCACCATACCAGCTGTACATTGAACGAATCTTTTCGCCAACTTGCTCAAGCTGATGGTTAGCTTCCAATTCTCTCTTTGCTTTGAAGTGAGCCCAACCGTTGTTAGCTTCTGTGATGAACTTTGAAGCAAATGTACCGTCCTGAATTTCTTCGAGAACTTTCTTCATTTCTTTCTTTGTTTCGTCAGTAATAAGTCTCTTACCTGTTTCGTAATCACCGAATTCAGCTGTGTTAGAAATTGAATATCTCATTTCTTTGAAGCCGCCTGCATAGATAAGGTCAACGATAAGCTTCATTTCATGGATACATTCAAAGTAAGCGTTTCTTGGGTCATAGCCTGCTTCTACAAGTGTTTCAAAACCTGCTTTCATAAGAGCTGTAACGCCGCCGCAAAGAACTGCCTGCTCACCGAAGAGGTCAGTTTCAGTTTCACACTTGAATGTTGTTTCAAGGATAGCTGCACGAGCACCACCGATACCTGCGCCGTATGCAAGAGCAATATCCCAAGCGTGGCCTGTTGCATCCTGATATACAGCTACAAGACAAGGTGTACCCTTACCTTCTTTGTATTCAGAACGAACTGTGTGGCCAGGAGCCTTAGGAGCAATCATAAATACATCTACATTTGCAGGTGGTACGATTTGCTTGAAGTGAATGTTGAAACCGTGAGCAAATGCAAGTGCCATACCTTCTGAAAGGTTTGGTTCAATATCCTTCTTATAAATAGCTGCCTGCTTCTCATCCGGAGCAAGAATCATAACTACATCAGCAGCCTTAACTGCATCTGCTGTTTCCATTACTTTTAATCCAAGGTCTTCAACCTTTTTCCATGACTTTGAACCTTTGTAGAGGCCAACGATTACATTAACACCGCTTTCATGAAGGTTAAGTGCATGTGCGTGGCCCTGTGAACCAAAGCCAACGATAGCAACTGTCTTACCTGAAAGTACATCAAGATTACAATCTGATTCGTAAAAAAGTCTAGCTTCTGCCATTTTTGTTTCCTCCAAAAATATAATATTTAATAATATTTAATTGAATATTTGCGTTGCTCGGTTGTCCGACCACTCGCTAAATATCTTTTACAATTGTCATTATAACTTGTCTGTTGTCTAATGTCAATAGTTAATTTTAATTTTTTTGCAAGGCTTCCATTGCATGTATAATATGCAGGCGCATTGCTGTTCTTGCCCCGTCAGGATTTCTTTTTCTAATAAAATCCATAATCAATCTGTCATCGCTCATATTGTCTTTACTTACATCGCTGTCTTTCATCAAAACGACTACACCTTTTTTTATCGCGTTGAAAATTATAGGTATAAATTGCTTTACGAATGCGTTGTGTGTTGCATTTGCAATACTTTCGTGAAATTTCTGTTCTTCAACTGTTCTGTCTTCACCTGAAAGTATCTTTTTTTCGACAGCTTCGCCACATTCACAGATGATTTTAATTTCCTCATCTGTGGCTCTTAAAGCGGCATAATAGGCGCAATCAGGCTCAAACATAAGCCTCATTTCAAACAAATCGTCAAGTCCGGATGTAATATCGCTTAAGTCGTTTGAATCTATAATTGTATTTGATGTGACGAATGTGCCTTTGCCCCTTTTTATTTCAAGAATACCGTATGTTGTAAGTATTTTAACCGCTTCTCTAAATGTGGAACGGCTGACACCGAGTTCAGAAGCAAAATCGTTTTCGTTAGGCAATTTATCACCGATTTTGAAACGCTCCTGTTCTTCTATCATTTTTAATATTTCACTTGCGGTGCTGTCCGCAAGTCTTGATGTATTGCTCATATAAACACCTCTTATGTTATATGATAACACAAGTCATATGTCAAAGTCAATATGTTGTCAGACATCTTACAACTAAAATGTATTTTTAAACTCAATATTTGTTCATAATAACAATTTTATTCTAATCACTTGTAAATTGTGAACAAATGCTATATATTATAGGTATAATAATATTTAATACCTAAACTTGTAAGTCTTGGAGGTGTTGTAATGAATAAGGTAACCAGACTTAAATATTATATTGAATCACTTTGCATTTATGATTTTGAGGATGATGATGTTTTTTCGGCTCTTTATGATTTGCTTTGTGATGACGAGGAGGATACGGTAGCTCTTCAAAGTTACTTTTTTAAAGAACTTGCCAAAAGCGAATCTTTGAAAAAGCATATTTCAAGATTGATTTTAACTAATGATAACATTTTTACAAAAGCGGCTTGTGCCGGTAAAGTGGGCGAACTTTCAATTGCAGTTATGAATGCTGTTAAAAGCGATCTTGCAAAACTTGAAGAAATTGCATCGCTTACAGCACAGGATATTATCGCCGGTGTTGACGATGATGAAATAAAAGAAATTCTTTTAACTTTGCCGGGCTGGGAAGTTGGCAAAGCACTTGCACCGCTTGATAAAAATTGGGATAAGCAAATAGATGAGCTTGTAAAATATCATAGAGAAAACGGATACGGTATTTACGCTAAAAATATTGCGTTTACTTGGAGAGATGAGGAAATCACACCTGTCAATTCAATTGATACTATTCGTTTGACTGATTTGAAAAATTATGAGCTTCAAAGAAATAAGGTTATTGATAATACCGAAAGCTTTATTGCAGGGCACCCGGCAAATAATGTTTTGCTTTACGGTGATAGGGGAACAGGCAAAAGCTCAACCGTTCACGCTATTCTTAATGAATATTGGCAAAAGGGACTTCGTATGATTGAAATTCCTAAAAGTGCAGTTGCCGACCTTTCACTTATAAGAGAGCAGATTGCCGATTCGCCAATGAAGTTTATTATCTATATTGATGATTTAAGCTTTGATTCTAATGATACTTCGTTTAGTGAACTTAAGGCGGCACTTGAGGGTTCGCTTTCCGGTAAGCAGCCAAATACTATTATTTACGCTACTTCAAACAGACGCCATTTGATTAAAGAGAATTTTTCCGACAGGGAAAATGATGTTAATAAGGGCGACACAATGCAAGAGCAACTTTCACTTTCCGACAGATTCGGGCTTACAATTACATTCTTAAATCCTGATAAAAAAGAATACCTTGATATTGTTGAAAAACTTGCGAATGACAGGCACTTTGAAAATCACGGTGTTGATATGGATAAGCTTCTTTTCAAAGCTGACCAGTGGGCTACAAGAAGGGGCGGACGCTCACCGAGGGGCGCAAAGCAGTTTATTGACCATGTTGAAGGATGTATAAAAAGAGGAAAAGAATGGTAAACTTAATATAACCACAAAATTTAATTCAAAAATTATTTATAAATTTTATAAAATGTTAACCAAAACAACAAAAAATCATCACTATGCAGTGATAAAATGGCATTATAACAGAAAAGGAGAAACGCTATGGGAACAAAAATTTTGGTTGTTGATGACGACCGCAACATTTGCGAACTTTTAAAACTTTACTTGGAAAATGAAGGCTATTCTGTTTTCGTTGCTAATGACGGGCAGCAGGCAGTAGAAATGTTCCAGGCTAAATCACCTGAACTTGTACTTCTTGATATTATGCTTCCTAAAATGGATGGCTGGCAGGTTTGCCGTGAAATCAGAAAAGTTTCTAATGCACCTATTATTATGCTTACGGCAAAGGGCGAAACTTTTGATAAAGTACTCGGCCTTGAACTTGGTGCGGATGACTATGTTACAAAGCCTTTTGATGCTAAAGAAGTTATGGCGAGAGTTAAGGCTGTTTTAAGAAGAACAAGCGGGAATAATGAAGCTGACGAAAATTCTAAAAAGGTTGTTACATATGATAACCTTGAAATCAATATAGTTAATTATGAGCTTAAAGTTAAAGGTGTTGTAGTTGATACTCCGCCTAAAGAGCTTGAACTTATATATCATTTTGCTTCAAACCCTAACAGAGTTTATACCCGTGACCAGCTTTTAGATGAAGTATGGGGATTTGATTATTACGGTGATTCAAGAACTGTTGATGTTCATGTTAAAAGACTTCGTGAAAAGCTTGAGGGTGTATCTGACAAATGGTCACTTAAAACCGTTTGGGGTGTAGGATACAAGTTCGAAACCAAAGAGTAATTAAGGGATTAAACAATGACAAAAATAGACTTACCTCCAAAAAAAACTTTGAAGGATAATATTTTTGCTAAATACTTTTTATTGTTTTCAACCATAATGCTTGTCGTGCTTACCATTTTGGGTACAACGCTTACTGTATTGGTCGGTGCGTATACGCAAAGGCAAACTACCGATTTGCTTATGGAAAATGTTGAGTCAATTGCAAACAGTGTAAGTTCAAATCTTCTTGTAGCAGATATGAATGACAACTATTCTGATGAAAAAGAAATGATATGCCGCGCACTTAAGATTATTTCAAACTCTGTTGACGCTGATATTTTTGTTTGTGATACAGAGGGAAATATAATTCTTTGCAAAGAAAGGGCGGATTCGCTTCCGTTTTTCGGTAAATTCGGTAACTGTTCGTATCACACCGATTATAATATAAGCGATACTATTTTGCGCCAGGTTTATGAAAGCAGCTATGTAGGCAATGGGGTAATAAGCGGCCAACGCTCATACATTGTCGGCTGTCCTATTTACAGTTCAAATCAAATTATAGGTTCTGTATTTGCTACAAGCAGGGCAACCACAGCCGAGCTTGTTCACGCTGTATTTAAAATTTTCCTTTGCTGTGCAATTTTGTGTTTGCTTTTATCATTCGTTTGCATTTGGCATCTTACACGCAGTTTTGTAAAACCTCTTCGTGATATGAGTAATGCCGCAAAGCAATTTGCAATCGGCGATTTTTCATACAGAGTTAAGGTTAAGGGCTGCGATGAACTTGCGGAACTCGGCAAAGCGTTTAACGATATGGCGGATTCACTTGATGTGCTTGAATCATCAAGGCGCAGTTTTGTATCTAATGTATCGCACGAGCTCAGAACTCCTATGACTTCTATCGGCGGATTTATAGACGGTATTCTTGACGGTACAATTCCAAAAGAAAAAGCAGATTATTATCTTGAAATAGTAAGCGGCGAAATTAAACGACTTACCCGACTTGTAGTTACTATGCTTAATATGAGCAAAATTGAATCGGGCAGTTTTGAAATGAAACCGCAAAATTATGATATTTCAGACCAAATTATTCATATACTTTTAACCTTTGAACAAAAAATCGAGGAAAAGCATATTGAAATTGAAGGTCTTGAAAATTTAAATCCTACCTATATCACAGCGGATAGGGATATGATTTATCAAGTTATCTATAATATTTTTGACAACGCTGTTAAATTCACTAACGAGGGTGGCTTTATCAATGTCACTATGAATGAAGATGACAGGTTCGTTGAAGTGCACATCAAAAATAGCGGTATAGGAATTCAAAAGGAAGAGCTTTCAAAGGTTTTCCAAAGATTTTATAAAGTTGATAAATCACGAGGCCTTGATGCTAAAGGTGCAGGATTGGGACTTTATATAGTAAAGATGATGGTTGAAATGCACAGCGGTACTATATGGGCGCAGAGTGAAAGCGAAAATACAGCCGAATTTGTGTTTAAATTGCCGAAGCAATACAGCCCCATCTACAAAAAAGGAGATAAACAATAATGAGCGATTTTGATAGCGAAAAGAAAGACGGTCAAGCAAGACCTGATTATTATCAGCCAAATCAAAATGCAGGTGGAACATATTATAACCCACCACAAAATGAGCAAGCGCAGGATAGTAATACAACTTATCATTATTCATACGCTAATAATAATCAACAGGCAGGCTCTAATTATTACAAGTCACCGCAAAATGACAATAATTCACAAAACGGAAATTCACCAAAGCCGCCAAAGAAAAATAAGGCCGGTAAAATAGTTGCAATTATTCTTGTTATTTGTGCTTTTGTAGCAGTTGTCGGTATTGTTTTAGGTGCTACCGGTGTAATAGACAGTAATAAAAATTCCGTAAATAACAATTCGACTTCTCAATCTCAGGATTCATCAAGTGATGTTAAAACTAATGACAGTAACAGTGTTGAAACTAAAGACAGCAGCGGTAACCTCACCGTAGCAGGTGTTGCGCAAAAGGTTATGGATTCTTGCGTCGGTATCACTGTTTACAGTCAGCAGCAGGAAGCATATAACTACTTCTATAATTATGGTGATAACAGCAATAGTTCCGGCAGTTCAGACCCTCAAAAATCAGGCGAGGGTTCAGGTGTAATAATGTCTGAAAGTAACGGAAAAACATACATTCTTACATGCGCACATGTTATCAGTGGCGGCACAAAATTCACTGTAACTCTTAATAACAAAAAAGAATATGATGCCACAATGGTTGCATATGACAGCCAGACTGATATTGGTGTTCTTTCTATCAACGCAACGGGACTTCAGGTTGCCGAATTTGCAAACAGTGATAATCTTGCAGTAGGCGAGCAGGTTGTTGCAATCGGTTGCCCGGGCGGCCTTGAATTTATGAATTCACTTACAAGCGGTTATATTTCGGCACTTGATAGGCCTATTTCATCAAATATCGGCTATGATAATAAATGTATTCAGGTTGATGCAGCTATAAATCCGGGTAACAGCGGCGGTGCTTTATTTAATATGCAGGGCCAGGTTATCGGTGTAAATTCTTCAAAAATCGCTGCTACCGAATATGAAGGAATGGGCTTTGCTGTTCCGTCGGATACAGCTATTTCAACTGCTAACAGCCTTATTAAATCAGGCTATGTTGAGGGCAGAGCAAAGCTTGGTATCACATATGTTCAGCTTACGAAATACAGCAACTATTCTGCAATTCTTTCTGCACTTGAAGAAAAAGGTTACAAGGATGCAGAGGGTACAATGGTTATTAACTCAATTGACGGTTCATCAGATCTTGCAAGCAAAGATGTTAAGCAGTACGATATGATTGTTGCAGTTAACGGTAAAACTATGACTTCAACTGATGTGCTGACTTCTGTTTTGGCAGATTCAAAGCCGGGTGATACTGTTAAGCTTACTATTGCCAGAATTGAAAATAACGAAATCAAAATTAAAAATGTTGAGTGTAAGCTTATGGAATCAAAGGGCGAAAGCACCACAACAAATAATAATTCAGGTAACTGATTATAATCATTAAATATGAGGGACTGCCTAATAACGACAGTCCCTTGTTTTCATAAAACAGATAGTATTCGGAGGGTATATGAAATTTGCAAAAAAACTGAAAATCAAAAATTTTATAATTCTCTTTTTTGCCGGAATAATTAACGCGGTGGGGGTAACGGTATTTCTTCAGCCTGTAAGGCTTTATGACAGCGGAATATCGGGTACATCAATGTTTTTATCTCAAATTACACCTCATTGGCTTTCACTTTCGGTTTTTCTTATTGTGCTTAATATTCCTATTTTCATTTTCGGCGCAAAAAGGCAGGGAATTGAATTTACGATTTATTCTGTTTTCGTGGTAGCTGTATACTCTTTATCGGCTTGGCTTATAACCGATGTTTTGCCGATTGATGTTGTAAGCTTTTCGCCGCTTGCTAAAGATGATTTGTTTCTTTGTGCAATTTTCGGCGGACTTATTTCGGGAATAGGCAGTGGGCTTGCAATTCGTTTTGGCGGTGCAATGGACGGTGTTGAAGTTTTGGCGGTTGTATTTGCAAAAAAACTGTCGCTGACGGTAGGAACATTTGTAATGATATATAATGTAATACTCTATATAATATGCGGCATTGTTTTTCAAAGCTGGATTTTGCCGCTTTATTCAATAGTGGCTTACATTGTGGCACTTAAAACCGTTGACTATATTATTGAAGGCTTTGACCGTTCAAAATCAGCGTTAATTATTACTACCAAGCAAAAGGAAATATGTAAATCTCTTTCAGAAAAGTTTGAAAACGGTATAACCTTTTATGACGCAAAAGGTTATTATTCAAATGAAGATAAAACGGTTATATATTTTGTTCTTAACAGATTTCAAATCGGTAAAATGAGAGAGATAGTTCATTCAATAGATCCAAAGGCGTACATATCAATAACAGAAGTTGCCGATATTTTCGGTGCAAACAATAATAAAGAATAAAATGAAGTATAAATATATAATATGGGATTGGAACGGAACACTTTTTGATGATGTTAAAATCAGCGTTGATACTATGAATATAATGCTTGAAAAAACAGGATACAAAAACAGAATTAACAGCGAATTATATAAAAATATTTTTACTTTTCCCGTAAGTGATTATTATCAAAAAGCAGGCTTCGACTTTTCAAAAGACAGGTTTGATGATTTGGCAAAAATATATGTTGAAGTGTACACCGCTTTGCAGTTTACCGCAAAGATTAACAGCGAGGCTGAAAATGTACTTCGCCGTATAAAAAGCCAAAATATAAAGCAAATTATTGTATCCGCATGTGAAAAAAACAGACTTTTAAACCAAGTCAAACATTTTGGTATTCAAAATTATTTTGATGATATTCTCGGTATTGATGATGATTTGGCGGTAGGAAAGGCGGGTATAGCAAAAAATTGGTTTGATAAAAACAGTATTTCAAAAAGTGAAGTTCTTTTTATCGGGGACACAACGCATGATTTTGAGGTTTCAAATCAAATAGGATGTGACTGTATACTTGTATCTTGTGGGCATCAAAGTAAAGATGTGCTTGAAACAACAAATGCCCCCGTACTTGACAAATTATGCCAAATTGAAACATTTTTAGATTTATAATAGTTACTAATCATTTACAAAATGCTTAAACAGTTGAGTTTTGAATTATAATATGATACAATTAGCATATTGTGGTAAAATAAATTCTATATTGTGAGGTAATTTTATGTTGCAGTTAATACCGCTTCCATACTACGCTCAGGAAAGAAGCGGAGTATTTGCGATAGATGCACATCTCAAGGTTAATTCCGATTTTGAATTGAAGCTTTTAAATCTTGAAAGAAGTCAAGACGGAAAGCTCAAAATAAAAAAAGATTCTTCACTTGATGATGAAGAATACAAACTTGAAGTAACAAATAATGAAATCAATATATCCGCTTCAAGTGAAAAAGGTGCATATTATGCACTTCAAACACTTCGCCAGCTTGGCAGGTTTGAACTTGGCGGCAAGGAAATTCCTTGCTGTGTGATAAACGATAAACCGAGATTTTCTTGGCGAGGGCTTCAGCTTGATGAAAGTCGCCATTTCTTTGGCAAAGAATATGTCAAAAAAATGCTTGATATGATGTTTATGATGAAACTTAATGTTTTTCATTGGCATTTGACGGACGATACCGGCTGGAGAATTGAAATTAAAAAATATCCGCTTTTAACCGAAATCGGCTCTAAAAGGGCTTATACCCAAATTAACGGTTGGGGCAGTACAGATATTATCAATGAACCTTATGAGGGCTATTATACGCAGGAGGAAATCAAAGAAATAATTGCTTATGCAGATGAGCGTGGCATTATGGTTGTGCCTGAGATTGATTTTCCGGCTCATTGTGCCGCTGCAATTGCCGCTTATCCGTGGCTTGCCTGCCGTGAGCTTAACAGGGATGTGCCGGGCTACTTCGGCGGTGCTATTCCTCAAAGAAAGCTTAAGCAATATGATTGGAACAGGCCTATTTGCCCGGGTAAGGACAGAACGGTTGAGTTTGTTAAAGATGTAATAAACGAAGTGTGTGACCTTTTTCCTGCACCGTATTTCCATATCGGCGGTGATGAAGCACCTAAAGTTGAATGGAAAAAATGCCCTTGCTGTCAGAAGAGAATTGAGGATAACAACCTTAAGGACGAAGAAGATTTGCAGGGTTGGTTTAATAACCAAGTGCTTGAAACAGTTAGCGCAAAGGGTAAAAGGCTTATCGGTTGGAATGAAATTTTAAAGGCTCAAAGCCTTGATAAATCAACTGTTTGCCAGTATTGGACCCCTCAAAAAGACAGCAGAGCAAGGGATTGGGCAAATAACGGCAATAGTGTGATTTTATCTAATCATCAATCATTTTATTTTGATATGCCTTACGCTAAATATTCGCTTAAAAATACATATGATTATAGCTATAAATCTTTCAAAATTAAGCCTGAAAGTGAAAAGAATATTCTTGGTGTTGAAGCGGAAAACTGGACTGAATGGACAGATTGCCCTGAAAAGCTTGAAGTGTTTATGTATCCGCGAACTCAGGCCCTTGCAGAAGTTGCTTGGTCACCGGAAGACAAAAGAAGTTTTGATTCTTTTATGGCGAGATTGGAAAATTTCAAGCCATATTTTGAATATCTTGGTATGAGTTATGCAGTTAACAGCGTGGCAATGCCTAAAAAATGGTTATTAAAATTAAAGATAAAAAAAGAGTTTAGTTTCGGTGATACTCATCTTGAAGTTAAACTTAATAAAAAATATATGGATCAAGGAGAAAAATAAATGAAGTTTTCAGATTTTCCTCAAGCAGTAATCAAAGAAAATGTTGATTATGCTGTTAAGGAAATTACTAATGTAATCAAAAAATATGGGCCTCGTGAATCCGGCAGTGAAAATTGTTTCTCGGCTCAAAAGCATATAAAAAAAGAAATGGATACTTTTTGTGACGGTACTAATTTTGAAAGCTACAAAATGGCACCTAAAGCATTTCTTCATTTTACAAAGCTTGTGTCAGTGGCAATTTTTCTTGCAGTAGTAGTTTGTGCGATTTTGATGTATACAAGCATTATTACTCCGCTTTTGGCTCAATGCATTGTTTGCGGTGTTGTTTTTGTAGGCCTTTTTATTACTCTTATGGAATTTTTGCTTTATAAGAAATTTATGGACCCACTTTACAAGAAAGTTGAAGCACACAATCTTGTCGGTGTAAGAAAACCGAGGGGCGAAGTTAAAAAGAGAATTGTTATAAGCGGTCATATTGATTCAGCTTATGAATGGCGTCATCTTTATTATGGCAAAAAAGTACCGCTTTTCAGCATATTTATGAGCTGGACTATCGGCAGTGCAATAATTTCATTTATTTTAAGCGTTATTGCTATTGTTGCAAATTTTGTTGATATGGGCGCATTTGGTGACTTTATGGTAAATTACAGCTATATTTTCCATTATGTTACAGCACTTGGCATGGTTACTTTATTATTGTTTGTCGATTTTAATACTATTTCACCGGGCGCGAATGATAACCTTACAGGTACTTATGCGGCAGTTTGCGCTTTGCGTATGCTTGATATGGCAGGAATAGATTTTGAAAATACAGAAGTTTGCGCTATGATTACCGATGGTGAAGAAGCAGGACTTCGCGGTTGCAAGCAGTGGGCTAAAGACCATTATGATGAATATGTAAACAGCGGTGTTGAAACAGCTGTTTTGTGTGTTGATACGCTTGCAGACCTGGAATATCTTCGCGTTTATAATAAGGATATGACAGGCACAGTTAAAAATAGTCAGCAGTTCAGTCAACTTGTTATGGATTCAGCTAAAGACTCAGGTCATAATGACCTTGAATTCTCAAGCGTTTATTTCGGCTCATCTGATGCCGCAGCCTTTTCACAGGCAGGCATTACCGCAACTTGCCTTGCAGCTATGGACCCTAAACCTGCGGATTATTATCATAACCGCCGTGATACAGCCGAGCGCCTTGTTCCTGAGGCTATCAAAACCGGATTTGATGTAATTATTTCAACTATCCTTAATTTTGACGAAAAAGGTCTTAACTAAAAATCTTATCTAAGAGCAGGCTCGTTCCTGCTCTTTTTATTACTCAACTGACGGATAATTGATTATTGAGCATTATTTTCAATATTACTTGCAAATGCTCTTTCTATAATATATAATAAACTGTAAGTAATTTTTACGGAGGAAAATATGGAGAAAATACTTGTTCTTGATTTCGGCGGGCAGTATAATCAGCTTATCGCAAGGCGTGTGCGTGACCATCATGTTTATGCAGAGATTTTGCCTTATACTACCGATATTGAAATTATTAAGCAAAATAATTATAAAGGTATTATTTTTACAGGCGGTCCAAATTCCGTATATGATATGGCATCCCCTCATTATACAAAAGATATACTTAATATCGGCGTGCCTATTTTAGGTATTTGCTATGGCTGCCAGCTTATTGCGTGGATGGGCAACGGTGAAGTCAAAACTGCACCTCAAAGCGAATACGGTAAAATCGAATTCACTAAAAAAGATTCAAAGCTTTTTAAAGATGTTGATGAAAAATCGATTGTTTGGATGAGTCATACAGACTATATTTCGCAAGTTCCAAATGGTTTTGAAATTATCGGTACTACCGATGCATGCCCTTGCGCAGCAATGCAAAATACAGATAAAAATATTTATGCTGTTCAATTTCATCCTGAAGTTACACATTCACAGTTTGGTTCTCAAATGCTTTATAACTTCCTTTATGAAGTTTGCGGCTGTAAGGGCGATTGGGTTATGGATAACTTTATTGAAAACACAGTAGCAAAGCTCAGAGAGCAAATCGGTGATAAAAAAGTTATTCTCGGCCTTTCAGGCGGTGTTGATTCATCTGTTGCAGCAGGTCTTTTATCTCGTGCGGTAGGTAAGCAGCTTACCTGCGTATTTGTTGACCAGGGTTTAATGCGTAAAAATGAAGGCGATTTTGTTGAGCAAACATTTACAAGCCTTTTCGATATGAATTTTGTAAGAGTTAACTGCGGTGATATTTTCCTTGAAAAACTTAAAGGTGTTGTTGACCCTGAACAGAAGAGAAAGATTATCGGTACAGAATTTTTCAATGTTTTTTGGAATGAAATCAGAAAGCAGGATGAACTCGGTTACTTTGCACAGGGAACTATTTATCCTGACTGTATTGAATCAGGTAAGGGTGATGCCGATGTAATTAAAACTCATCATAACAGAGTTAACACTCCGGATGATGTTGAATTCCTCGGTATTATAGAGCCGCTTGCGGATTTATTTAAAGATGAAGTTCGTAAAGTCGGTGAAAAATTAGGTATTCCTAAAGAACTTGTTTGGCGCCAGCCGTTCCCGGGTCCGGGCCTTGGCGTTAGGATTATAGGTGAAATTACGGCAGATAAAATCAAGGTGCTCCAAGATGCCGATTGGGTACTTCGTGATGAAATGGCAAAGAACGGTTATGAAAAAAATCTTGCACAGTTTTTCTGCGTGCTTCCTTGCGTGAAAACAGTCGGCGTAATGGGCGATCACAGAACTTATGATCACCTTGTTGCTATAAGAGCAGTAACTACCGATGATTTTATGACAGCTGATTGGGCAAAAATCCCATATGATATTCTTGCTAAAGTTTCAAATCGTATCACAAACGAAGTTGATCATGTAAACCGCGTGGTTTATGATATTACATCCAAACCACCCGGAACAGTTGAGTGGGAGTAACTCCGTAACCTCGATAAATGCCCTATTTATAAGGCATTCGGGAGCTTTGCAAGTCCAAATGGCAACATTTTGGCAACAATAAAATATTCACAAAAGATTAAGAGCTATCAGACATCAAGTCCGATAGCTCTTTTATTATTCTTTGCTTTCTTTTTCTGCGTATTCTTTTTTGATTTTTTCAAATTCGGCTAAAAGGTCTTTTTGCGGCTCATTGAAAGGATTATAGTTCTTTTCTCTTTTCTTGTTTTCCTGCTTTGCCTTTTCCCAGCAACGGTCAAGAGTGTTGATTATGTTTTCGGGTAAATCTTCGGGATAATTATAACGCCAATCGTCATATTGACCCTGTGTCATTTCGCCGCTTTTAACTTTATCTTTTATCTCGTTCCACTCGTTTAAGCAGCTGTATAAACCGGTAAAGCACTCCGGTCTGCTTTCATCGGGAACAATGCAGAGTTTGCCGTTTATTCTTTCGATGGTAAGTCCGTAAATATCCTCAATAGTAAATAATGTGTGCATTAACCTGATATGGTCATCAAGATTAGGACTGTCAAGTGCAAGTGTTGATACCTGCAGTACTCCTGCAATTTCTTTTAGCATATCGCTTTTAGGTTCACGCCTGCCATTTTCGTATTGTGCAACACGAGAGTCGGCATTCTTTTCGCCGAATCCGAGCTGTAAACCTAAATATTTTTGAGTCATATTATGTTTTTTTCTTATGTATCTTATTCTTTCACCGATTGCCATTAAGCATCACCTCAAACATTACTGTACCATATATGTTACGGTAAGTCAAACAAAATTATCAAAATAATTACGATAATTTTGAAATTATTCTTGACAAGTGAATCGCAAGGTGTTAATATAAAACCGTAACCAAACAGTTACGAAAATGTAAATACAGGTATCATAATTGCAACATATTATGTAACTGTGAGAGCCAAAGGAGGTGTAAAAATGTCTGATAATTCTATTTTTATGAGAGTTGAAGAAGTTGCAAAAGTTCTTGATGTTTCCGAGTCTTATGCATATAAGATTATCAAAAAACTAAATAAAGAACTTGCCGAAAAAGGAAAAATTGTTGTTTCGGGCAGAGTTAATCGCAAATATTTCTACCAAAGAATTGACTGCACAGATAAAACAGAAGGAGGATAAAAATGCCTGTATATAAGGACAATAAAACAAATACTTGGCGAGCGGTATTTAGATATACCGATTGGACAGGTGAGAAAAAGCAAACTCAAAAACGAGGCTTTATTTCTCAAAGAGCGGCAAAGGCTTGGGAAAAAGAAGAAATGTTAAAACTGCAAGGTGCTTGCAATATGACATTTGATTCGTTTGTCGAATTGTATTTTGAAAGCCTAAGCGGAAAGTTGAAACTTAATACAATAAATACAAAAAGACATATATTTGAAACCAAGATTTTGCCGTACTTTGCCGACAAGAAAATAAATGAAATCAAGGCGACTGATGTTATCAATTGGCAAAATACGTTAATTAAAGCAAAGGATGAAAACGGAAAACCGTTTTCTCAAACCTACTTAAAGACAATTCATAACCAAATGAGTGCAATATTAAATTTTGCCGTTAAATACTACGGACTCAAAGAAAATGTTGCAAGAAAAGCAGGAGCAATGGGCAAAAAAGAAAGCGACAGAGAGATGCTTATTTGGACAAAGGATGAATATATGCGATTCGCCGAAGCAAAAATGGAAGAACCAATGCATTATTATGCTTTTGAATTATTATATTGGTGCGGAATTCGTGAGGGTGAATTGTTAGCCTTAACTCCAAGTGATTTTGATTTTAACAAGCGAACTTTAAGGATTAACAAAAGCTATCAAAGAATAAACGGTTGTGATATTATTACCGAACCGAAGACACCAAAGAGCAATAGAATAATTAAAATGCCGTCGTTTCTTTGTGACGAAATGCAAGATTATATCGGTATGCTTTACGGTGCAGAAAAAGATACAAGGCTGTTTCCGATTTCAAAAACTGCATTGTATCGGGCAATGAAAACAGGCTGTGAAAAGGCAGGAGTTAAGAAAATTCGTATCCATGATTTGCGCCATTCACATGTTTCATTGCTCATTGATTTAGGCTTTTCCGCTGTTGAAATTGCAGATAGGATGGGACACGAAAGTGTCGATATGACATATCATTATGCTCATATGTTTCCGTCAAGGCAAGACGAAATGGCAAATAAACTTGAAAACGAAAGGGGTGAATTTGAAAATGTCGGCTAAAAATCGTGACGAACATAACCGTTGGAGAAACAAAACTGTTGCTTTCAGAATGTCGCCTGAAGAGAGCAATGAACTTGATATGAGAGTTAAATTATCGGGTTTGACAAAGCAAGATTACTTAATCAATCGAGCACTTCAAAGGGATATTGTTGTTGTCGGTAATCCAAAAGTTTATGTTGCTTTGAAGAAAAAACTTGAAGAAATTTTGATTGAATTGAAGTCCTCAAATGACGCTCAACCGTCACCGGAACTTCTCGAAACTATTAAACTTATCAACAAAACGCTTTATGAAATGAGGGGTGATAAGGATGAATAAACAAATAAAAAAGACCGCTTGGGACTCATCTGCGGCAACAGGTGACAAGCGATCTGCTAATAAAAGCACTAATATTATAACTGAAAATAAAAGGTTTTGCAACTGACAAACTCAAAGGGTATATTTGCAGTCGCAGACTGTAGCGAGCATAGGCAATGTATTGCCGGAAAATAAGGGAGTACCCTTTAACCCCTAAAGAAAGGAGAACAAATGAGAGAAAGAAATTTATCAATAAACATCAGAGTAACCGAAAATGAAAAATCAAACATTTGCAGTAAGGCAAAGCGTTCGGGATTATCGTTATCCGAGTATATTCGTAAGTGTGCGTTAGGTCAAAGTGTAAGGTCGGCACCCAATAAATATTTGAAACAGGCTTATCAATTAGTTTGTCAAATGAATGACAGCAGGCTTGATAAAATAAAAGAACTATTACTCAACGCATGTTACGGTGATGACGGATAATGGCTGTAACAAAAATTTGGGCAATCAAGGACAGTCTGTCTCGTGTTGTTGATTATGCCGCCAATCCAAACAAAACAATTTACTCTGATTTGAAAAATGCAATTCACTATGCCGAGAACGGAGAGAAAACAATCAGTGAAGAAGCGTGTTTTGTCACAGGCGTAAATTGCAATACCGATACAGCCTATGAAGAAATGAAAAATGTTCAAGTTCATTTTGGTAAGACTTCAGGCAATGTTGCCTACCATGCATATCAAAGTTTTAAGACAGGCGAAGTCACACCCGAACAATGCCATAGGCTTGGTGTCGAACTTGCAAAACAAATGTGGGGCACAGATTATCAAGTGCTTGTAGCAACGCATTTTAATACAGGCACTTATCATAATCATTTTGTAATTAACTCTGTCAATATATGGAACGGCAAAAAATTTAATTGCAACAAGAAAGCGTATTACAAGTTCAGAGATTTATCCGATTCGCTTTGTGAGCGTGAGTACTTAACTGTAATTGCAAATCCACAAAATAAAATTTCAAGAACTTTGTATTATGCAGAGAAAAACGGTGAGCCTACAAAATACAATTTAATGCGAGAAGCAATAGATAAGGCATTAAATATCAGCTGTTCGCCGAAAGAATTTATCTATGTTCTCAAAAAGCAAGGCTATATTATTAATCTCAATCCCAGTTTGAAATATGCAACAATTCGTTCTGTTAATGATACTCGAAACACACGCCTTTATCGGTTGGGTGAGAAGTATGATAAAGAGCATATTTTTCAAACGCTTAAAGAAAATGACTTTTGGAAAACTGCTCCCGAATTTAACACATTCCAAAAATCAATAAAACCGAAATATATTGTTTCAAAGAAAGTTAGGTTCAACGGTTGTTTTACAACAACAAGAAAAATAACCGGTCTGAAAGCATTGTATTTGCATTACTGCTATATGTTGGGATATTTGCCAAAAGCAAAACAGCACAAACCGTTGTCACCTGAAATGAGGGCGGCTTGGAGAAAAATCGACAGGTATTCGCAAGAAATACGGTTGATAGATTCTAAAGAATTGACCACGATTTCGGCTGTTAATGAATTTATTTTAGCAACAAAGGAACAAATTGCTTTTGTTGAAAACCAACGGCAATATTGCTACAACAAAATGAGGCATTGCAAACAACCGAGTGTTATGGCAGAGCTAAAATCAAAGCGAGATGATTTCACAAAAACTTTGACTTTGCTACGAAAAGAAGCTAAAGTTGCGACCAATATTTTGGAGGATAGCGATGAAATCAAACGCAATATGAAAGCTGAAAAAGCAATGCAACAAAAACGCTTTATTACGAAACAAAAAACAAGACATAGGCACGATGACCTATGCAGATAAGGAGAATTTTATGAAAAAGTATATTACCGACGAAAACACGGGCATTAACTACACGCTTGTAGGCGATGTGTATATCCCCAATCTCGTATCAACTGATACGAATTATAAAATCGGCTATTGGGGCAGAAAACATAAGGAGTATATTAAACAATATAAACCGGCGTTTTATACAACCCTGCTTACTCAATGTAAACTAAATTCATACTTGTACGATGTTGATGTCGGAGCAACAGAAATGTATGATACCCTAGTTAAGCAATTAGCCGAACAAGAAAATATAACCGAACATCTCAAAGCGACCGATATGATCGCCTGGGCTCAGGCTATGAACAATATCTCAAATAAAGCAAGAGAGATTGTAAATAATGAAATGATTTATATACTATAAACAAAGCTGCAGGGAGCATAAAAACTCCCTGCAACTATTTTTTGTGCTCAAGTAAATTGACCATTTGTTCAACAACCGCTATTTCTTCCGATGACAAATTTGAAACATCAATTGTATGCGTGTGCTCTATTCCGAGAAGATAATCAGTTGTTACATGAAATATTCTTGATAACTTAATTAATACTTCAGGAGATGGGGATCGCTCTTGTAATTCATAATATGAAACAACTGATTTTGTAACGCCTATTTTATCCGCAAGCTCTTTTTGCGTCATTTTATGTTTTAACCGCAATTCTTTAAGGTTATTACCGAAATCAACCATATTGCTACCTCCGTTTCAAATATAGTTTACCGAATAATTGTATCAATAAGGTTGATTATAAGTATTAAAGCAGTTGACAAGGCACTACAAATGTATTACAATAAAGTCGATAAATTACATCTTGAAGAAGGTGGAAAAGTGGCGGACAAGAAATTCAAAATAACTGTGAAGAAGTATAAAGGAGATACATCGGTTATTTCTTTGAGGCTGCCGGTAGAACTTGTTGCAACACTTGATGAGATCGCAAAAGTAACGGGCAGAACTAGAAACGATATAATGCAAAGGTGTTTAGAGTTTTCAATAGACAATTTAGAAATAGAGGAGAAATCATAATGACAGACATTAATAGAGAAGAAATATATCAGCTTGCAGTTGAAATGATGAATGATGGTAACAACACAGAAAACGTCTTATTAAAAACAGCTGAAGCTTTTGAAACGCTCGGAGATTATAAGGACTCGAAAGAATTAGCATTAAAATGCATTGAAAAGGCTGATGAAGCTGCGAAGAATAGTGTTTATAAAGCTGGTTTAGAAAAAATGCAAGGCAATGATATTTCGGATTATGAAGAAGCTATTGAATTATTTTCTAAAATATCCGAATGGAACGATGCGACAGATAAAATTGCTGAATGTAAAAGGAAAATAGAGGAGATAAAAGACAAGGCGGAAAAGGAGCGAATTGAAAAAGAAAAGCTGGCAGTAGCAAGAAAGAAAAAAACAAGAAAAACAATATTGATTGTTTCCCCATTTGTGCTTGCTGTGATCATTTTTTCAATTGTATTAACAACAGTTATTATTCCTAACAACCAATATGAATCGGCTATAGAGTTATATAATAACGGAAATTATGAAGAAGCAGTAACCGCATTTCAATCACTAAACGGTTACAAAGATAGCGCAAAGCAAATTGAAAAATGCAATAACGCCATTAAAGAAGATGCTTATAAAAATGCCTTGTTATTATATGAAAACGGCAATATATTTGAAGCTTATAAAAGTATGCTTGGATTAGGCGAATACAAAGACTGTAAGAAAAAGGCAAGTGAGTTTTACAAACAATACCTTTCAGAGCAATTAAATGGTGCACATATAGGAAGTAATATATTCTTTGGAACATACGAACAAGACAATGACATTTCAAATGGAAAAGAATCAATAGAGTGGACTGTGCTTGCAAAAGATGGCAACAAGCTGTTGATTATTAGTAAACAAGGATTGGATTGTCAAAGGTATAATGAAACGGAAGATGATGTTACATGGTCTAGTTGTACTTTAAGGACATGGTTAAACAGCACTTTTGTTAATGAAGCTTTTAATAATGACGAAAAAGGGATAATACAACCAACAAAAGTAGTTGCAGATGAAAACCCTAATTTCTACACTCCTGCGGGTAGCGATACAACGGATAAAGTATTCCTTTTAAGTTTAACTGAAGTTAATAAATACATTCCAAATAACTCTTCTAGAAAGTGTAAGCCTACGCCTTATGCAGTAGCGCAAGGTGCATTCGATGAATATGATGAAGGAACGGGAAATTGCATATGGTGGTTACGTACTCCCGGAGAAACACCAGTTCGTATTGTAGTAGTGGATAGTGTTGGTTCAATTGGAATATATGGAGAATGGAGCACTGTTCTTGATCCGGCAGTTCGTCCAGCAATATGGATAGATATAAGTAATTTATAGTACTAACGTAAAAGGAGGATAGCATGGCAAAGATAGTTGATATTATTAAATACGAAGGTAACAACAGTACTTTTATTTGGAAGCACCCGTGCGAAGATTTTAATACAATGACTCAATTAATTGTTCATGAGTCGCAGGAAGCGTTATTCTTTATGAACGGACAAGCACTGGATTTGTTTGGACCGGGAAGATATACGCTTGAAACACAAAACATTCCACTAATCGGTAAAGCGATTACAATCCCGACAGACGGTCAAACACCTTTTCATTGCGAAGTTTATTTCATAAATAAAACCGAGCAAATGGCAATTAAATGGGGTACGGACAGTAAGGTTCAATTTATGGAGCCTACATATAATTTTCCTATTTCTATCGGTGCAAGCGGTGAAATGAGTTTGCGTGCAGAAGATTCAAGGAAACTGCTTGTTAAGCTTGTCGGCACTGAAAACTTCCTGGGTCAGGAAAATCTTGTCAGGTATTTTCGTGCGTTTCTTATGACAAAGGTCAAGTCGTACATTGCACAGGTGATTCGTGAGCAAAAAATCAGCATTTTTGAAATTGATGAGCACATTAACGATATGTCCGCCGCTCTTTTGAAAATGTTAAAACCTGATTTTGAGGACTATGGCATTTCGCTCGAAAGATTTTTTGTAACTACCATTGTTAAGCCTGACGGTGAATCAACTTACGAAAAATTCAAATCACTTCATTTCAGGCAGTATGCAGATATTGCCGAGGCTAAAATTCGTCAGCAAACGGCAGTTATTGATGCCGAAACACAGGCACAGCGTACCGTGATTGAATCACAGGCTATGGCTACAAAGCGTCAGCAAGAGGGCTATACTTATCAGCAGGAGCGTGGCTTTGATGTTGCACAGGATGTGGCACAAAACGAGGCTGTCGGTCAGTTTACCAATATGGGTGTAGGCTTCGGTACTATGGCAGGAGTAGGCGGTGCAGTCAGCGGAGTTGTAGGCAATGCCGTAAGTAACGCTCTTGACGGTGCAAATCAATCACAACAGCCGGCACAAACACAAGATGATATGGCACAGTTCCAGGCAAAGATACAAAAGCTTCAAATGATGAAAGAGTCGGGTATGTTAACTGACGAAGAGTTTAACACTCTTAAGCAACAGCTTCTTTCAAGTGTTCTTTAAGGAGGTGCGTTTATGAAAAACATTTTCAAATACTATTTGATATGTTGGGCGGTAGCATTAGCAGTTTTTAATGTTGTTGCATTTGTAGTATCGGGCAACACAGTCGGTCTTTCAAATGTTACTTCTTCATTTTGGATTGCGTATGCGTTTATTACTTTAGCCTTTTGCGGAAATCTCGGTTGTAGCTTCCTTTTCTTTAGAGAAGAAAACAGAAATAAGGCTTTCTTAAAGATTCCGGTTTTATATTTTGCATTTTGTGCCTTGGTTTTGTCATTGATTGTCGGAGCAGTAGCTATGGCAGTTTCTGCAATTCCGTATTGGGTAGGAATAATAATTGATATGCTTGTTCTTGCCTTTTATGCAATGGCAATTACAAAGGCAACAGCCGCCGCAGATATTATAAACGCGGTTGAAAGCAAAGTAAACGAGAAAACATCATATATTAAAACTCTTTCGATTGAAGCGAATTCGCTTATTTCAAGAGCCAACTCAGACGAAACAAAAGCACTTGCAAAGAAAGTATATGAAGCGATTCGTTATAGTGACCCAATGAGTGTACCGGAACTCATTGAGTATGAAGAACGGATTGAAAGAGAGTTTTCCGCTTTCGCAAATTCGATAAAAGACAACGATATTGAACTTGCAACAGCTTTAGCAGAAGAAGTAATCAATTTGGTGGATGAACGGAATAATAAAGTAAAACTTATTAAAAGGGAGAACTAAAAAATGAAAAAAATACAATGTGAAGTATGCGGTAGCACCGAAATAAAAAAAGTTGGCGATGATCTGTTTGAATGCCAAAGCTGTGGTGTGCAATACTCAAAAAATGATGTTTCAAAACTGCTGGTTGAAATAACTGGAGAGGTAAAAATTGACCATACGGACGATATTGAAAATCTTACAACAAGAGCTGAACGATTCTATGAAGACGGAGACACGGACAGAGCGTTAGAATACTATGAAAGAGTGCTTGACGCCGATCCCGATAACGAAAATGCTCAAAACAGATTAGAGAAAATTGCAAAAGAACAAGAATTAGAGTCAGCATTTAAAGATGTATATGCTTTTGAAGCCAATACAACAAAAGAAAAGTGTGTTGATAATTTCTTTAGATCACTACAGTCACAAAAAAACATCGCTCATAATATATATAAAGAATTATCCATAGATGATGTTACAGAATTGTATTATCCTTTTACTTTTATAAAAGCAAGCGGTACATTGGATTGGAGTGCGATTCGTTGTGATAATTACTTTGAAAACCAAACTGTATATAAAAGAGAATACAATTCCGAGAAAAAACAATGGGAACAGGTTCCAAAAACCGAACGTGTAATTAAAACCAACCGAACACCTGTTAATGGTCGAGAAGATTGGAGCAATTGTCAATTAGTTTTAGCAACCAATATAATGGAAACAAAAATAAAGCGCAATAGTGCAGCAAAAAGCATGATTCAAAAAGCAGAGGAAGCATTTGATAATGATTATTCTTCCGATAATCTTATAAAGCTTGAAGCAAAACTGCTTGAAGATACGGGCAAAGCCGCTTTTTATAAGGGAATCCAAATTTGCATTGATATAGATTCTGAACTCGTAAAAAATAAGATGCAAAACATGCTTAGCACCGCAAGAAGCCATACTGAAAACATAGCGGCACATAGTGCAGGCGGGGATTATATTGAAAACATGAATTCCCATTTCTATGTCAGCAAAAACACTTGGGTTAGTATTTTTATACCTATTTGCATTATCAATTATACCTATAAAAATCAAAAATTTAGTGCTATAATTGATATGTCTCGCAACAATTCTTTTATTGAAATGATTTATCCAATAGAGAAAGAATTGTTTGATAGCAATAAAGAAACCGAAGAATTGACAAAAAAGAAGTTGAACATTGTACCTGGAATGGCAATGATAATTGGAGGGGGCATTATAGGATTTATTCTAATATACATATATAGTGAAATGGGATTAAAAGGTCCAGAAGCATTAGCTATTGTTGCTATTATTTTTATGACTCTTGGGTTGATTTCTGGCATAGTTGATTTAATCGTAAGAAGCAATTCTCTCAAGAATAAAGTGATTATGGCAACTGAAAAAAATGCAAATCTTATTGCGCCAAGAAAAGAATATTTAGAAAAAACTGCTGCTAAATTTATCAATGGCTATAGTAGCTATGATAAATTATCAAGCATTCAAGAGTTTTTACCTAAAAGCGATAATGAAATCTCTGAAATACTGTGTAGCGAAAGTATTACTGTGAAAATCGGTAAAAGTCAAAAATACTTAAATAAAGAAGATGAAAACAACACAAAATTAATTAAAAAACTTGCTTCTGAAAACAAAATGGAAGCTATAAAAAAATATATTGAGGTATACGGCGTAAGTTTAGCAGAGGCTAATAATGCTGTAGACAAAATGTCCGAAAACACAGAAACAGATAATGAATCCTTACCCGTTGATGTTTCAGATGATTCGGATAGTGAAAAAGAAGCCGTATTGAGCGAAATTAAAAAAATAGCTGCTCAAAATAAAATTGAAGCTATAAAAAAATATCGAGAAGTATTTAACGCCGATCTTAAAGAAGCAAAAGAAGCGGTTGATAAAATGCTTATGTAAGGAGGGAAAATATGAGAACATTCAAAATGTCGGAAATCAATTCTGAAACTATTAGCAATTTGAAAGAAAAACTTGATAATTATAAAAAAGCACTCGACGTTGCCACAAGTTTTAAAGATTTAAAAAAAGAATATGACGAACTTAGTTTGGCTTTGTTTGAGATAATTAATGAAAGAAGCGACGCTATAGACAATTCATATTCACAAGAAGACTTGTTTGCCAACTCAGCGTTGGGCATAAAAACAGAAATAGTTTTGGATAAAGATGTGGAATTATTAATAAATAAAGCTTCAAGACTGATATTTAATGTAGATAAGAAGCTGATTGGTGCAAAAAAATAATAAGCATTTAGAAGGCAATTTTTGAGGGTAGCAAAGAATACCATTGCTACCCTCATTTTGATGACTCGAAACGTAGTGTTTATGCGGGCTTTAGAATTCTTAAATGCTTACATTATTGTTATATATTAATTAACGTTTGATAATAACACAAGCGTATAGTTGTGTGTCGGGAAGGGACACAAGATAAATATTTTATAGTTGCACATACTATATATTTTTGTTATAATTAAAATGAGCAATATAGAATAGAATCAATGGATTTCATTAACGATTACGAGGTGGTTATATGGCAACATCTGAGCAATTGAAAAACTTAATAAAAGCTCACTTGGAACATGACGACGATAAGTTTAAAACTATTGTTTTACAAATTGCAGCGTATGAAGCACGACATAATCACGAAAGCGTTGCAAGAGACTTGAAAAAGTTGATTGATAAAAAAACGTCTAAAGTAGCATTTATTAGACCTAATATTCAAAATGATATGTTACTTATGAGTATGCCTATTAATAAACTTTCAGATCTGATTGTATCAGATGCTACACTAGAGAGAATCAAAAGGATTCTTAATGAATATAGGAACAAAAATAAACTTCAAAAATATGGTCTGTCAAATAGGCGAAAAATATTAATAGAGGGCAATCCAGGAACAGGAAAAACATTTACCGCTTCAATAATAGCTTCTGAATTAGGATTGCCGCTATATACTATCCAAATGGACAAAATTGTAACGAAATTCATGGGTGAAACGAGTATAAAGTTGAGACAAGTATTTGATACGATCAGCGTTTCTACGGGAGTATACTTTTTTGATGAATTTGATGCAATTGGAGCAGATCGAAATTTAGATAATGAGGTCGGCGAAGCACGTAGAATTTTAAACTCATTTTTACAGTTTATTGAACAAGATGATTCTGACAGTATCATTATTGCAGCTACAAATAATCAACAATTATTAGATCAAGCATTGTTTAGAAGATTTGATGATGTGCTTCATTATTCGCTTCCATCAAGAGATGAAATAAAAAAGATTTTTGAGATGCAGATTCTTCCATTTGATAGTAGCTTCGTTGTATCGGATCAGTTAATTGATAGTGCAGAGCGTCTAAGTCAGGCTGAAATTATCAGAGCATGTGAAGATGCAATAAAAAAATCTATATTGAATAATGCTCATATTACAGAAGATGAATTAATCAAGTTATTAAAAGAACGAATTCGAGTCTATTCCAAAAAGGAGGCATAAATATTGCCTGAAAACAAGAAATTACTGTTTTTGTCAGACACCAAAGAAGCATTGGACTATATTCCGAAGCGTGCTTTCTCTACAACCAATTACCCAAAACGTACCAATCCAGGGCAACACGCAGACTTTATTAGACGCAAAATTCAAGAATGCCAAACCCAATCTGGTGCATCAGCAACTACTCTAAGCCCAGAACAGGTCGCCGCAATCCACTACAAGGAAGGTATGTATATTGAGTTTTCAAGCGCATCTGGTCACGATTTGGCAATAAAAAGCTTAGAGAATATAACAAGCGGAATAAGACTTTTAAATGTTAAAGAGATCGATGGCGTTACTAAGGCAACAGTTTACGTTCCTAACGGAAAAGAGTCATTGTTTTTAAAAAAAGTTAATGATTATGCAGAGTCAAGCGTGTTAGGTGAAAAGCCCAAAAATAATGATTTGATTAGAAGCATAGAGGACGTAAAACTTGCTGTATTAGAATCTTTTTGGATTGGTAACACCAACGATATGCCAAATGATCACACATCTGTCTGGTGTGAGGTTTGGTTAAGGTGTGATTCGGGCATCTCAAAAGATGACATAAATACTCGCTTTAACGATTGTTGTTCTGTGTTGCAAATAACAAGAAAACCCGACATTATAAGTTTTCCTGAGCGAATAGTAACACTAATATATGCTAATCGTAATCAGTTAAAAGAATTACTAGTTTTATGTGCATATATTGCTGAGATACGGAGAGCTCCGGAATTATCAACATTCTTTGAAGGTCTTTCTTTAAATGAGCAAAAAGAATGGTGCGAGGATTTGATTCGACGAACTGTTATAAAAGAGTCAAACGCAACTATTTGTTTGCTTGATACAGGCTTACAAAAGAACAATCCTTTAATTGAATCTCATACAGACGAAGATTTAATTCAAGCGGTTGATGTATCGTGGGATGTTTCTGATAAAGATGGTCATGGAACAGAAATGGCAGGAATAGCTTTATACAAAAACATACAAAAGCACATTGAAGGGACATCTGAAATCGTAATTTCTCATAAAATTGAGTCTGTTAAGATATTACCAGATGTTGGTGAAAATCCAGAACAACTTTACGGGGCAATAACTAAGCAAGCGGTTTCACTGGCTGAGATCGCTAACCCTAATGCTCGTCGTGCTATTTGTATGGCTGTAACTTCTGATCTATACAACACCAACGATGGCAGTCCAACGTCTTGGTCAGCTGCATTAGATTCAATAACCTCAGGTGCTGAAGATAATGTTAAGCGGCTATTTTTTGTAAGTGCAGGGAATGTAACGCTTTCATACTTATCGCAAACCGACTTTCCAACCGCAAATACGCTCTTTAGCGTTGAAAACCCAGGGCAATCATGGAATGCTATCACTGTTGGAGGCTATAACGAACATATTACTATTAGTGATCCTGACTTCACAGGTTTTTTGCCAGTTGCAGATGTTGACGATTTATCTCCCTATAGTTCAACATCTCGTATGTGGGATAAAAAATGGCCAATAAAACCAGAAATTCTGTTGAATGCGGGAAATGCAGCATCAAACGGTGATGATTATTCAGACTGTCCAGATTTATCGTTGTTAACCACCAGCAGTGATTTGCGGAATAGATTATTAACAACCACTTGTGGAACAAGTCCTGCGACAGCTGAAGCTTCGTGGATGGCTGCTCAACTGTTGAAAGAATATCCTGACATGTGGCCAGAAACAGTTAGAGCATTGTTAATTCATTCTGCAAGCTGGACCCCGAAAATGTTGGAACGCTTTAAGACAGACGACAAAAAATCTTCTGGAAAAAGGTTGCTGTTGCGCACCTGTGGTTATGGTATTCCTTCATTAGAAAAAGCCTTGTGGTGCAAAAACAATTCTGTAAGCATGGTTATTGAAGGTGAACTTCAGCCATTTAAAAAAGACGGTAGTTCCTATAAAATGAAGGAAATGGATTTGCATGAACTCCCGTGGCCTTCAGAATATCTAATGAGTCTTGGCGAAACATCGGTTCGTTTGCGGGTTACTTTGTCGTATTTTATTGAACCTGGTCCTGGAGAAATCGGATGGAAAGATCGTTATAGATATCCTTCTTGCAACTTAAGATTTGATCTCATCAACAATGACGAAAGTGTGGAAGATTTCAAAAAACGTGTTAACATTAAAATGCGTGGGGATGATACAAAAGATAAAGGCGATGGGACAAGTGGTAGTGACCGATGGTATTTAGGAACAGATAATCGAGATGTTGGTTCTATACATTCTGATTTTATAGATTCATCAGCAATAGAATTATGCAATGCAAAACACATAGCTGTTTATCCAGTTATTGGATGGTGGAGAGAACGTCATCATTTAGGTAAATATAATAAAAAAATTCGCTACTCACTAATTGTTTCTATTGAGACTCCGGAAACTGATGTGGATCTTTATACACCGATTGTGACAAAGATTGCTACTGTAATACCTACAAACTAGCGTTAATTAGAGTGCTTTTTGGCAACAATATGGCAACAGAAAATTTTGCAGCCTATGTGGATAGGATAATGCAAATAATCAGGATAACTGAAACAATATTACCCTTACAAAAATGTTAAGGCTTTAAGTTTCAGAGTAGAGTGGGAGTAGTTCCCCTTGGTTTAGATGTGCCGAAAAGCCCAGTATTTATGCGCCTTTCGGGACTTGGTACTTTTCGGGCAACCGTTTTTGCAACACTTTTGCAACACTTTTTTTCAAAAACGTGTTTTCGGGCAGATGAAATAGTCCCCCTTGGCTTGCCACTAAACCTAAAAATCGCATAATTTTTAAGGCTTTTGCCCTGTTTTGGGCAGAAGCCTTTTTTGCATATTTGATAAAATTTTCTCTTTAATATATCATCAAATCAGATAAAAA
>ERZ1034763.51-NODE-51-length-68458-cov-7.521790_pt1 | contig 68458 bp, 73 predicted proteins | sample MGYA00520701_ERZ1034763 | MGnify/ENA primary metagenome ERZ1034763 (study PRJEB33766, sample SAMN09781707) | gut metagenome | biome: gut microbiome | host: Homo sapiens | place: Madagascar | study: EMG produced TPA metagenomics assembly of the PRJNA485056 data set...
AACATATATAAGTAATGGAGGAAAAGATTATGACACATAATGAAAAAGTTGAAGCCTTTGTTTCAGCAAAAAAAGCGGGTATTGAACCATTAATTATAGAAACAGCAACTACAGTAGTGTCATCAAATAAATTTCAGAATAGAATACAGTGCTACGTGAGACGCATGTATGATACATATGGAAACACACAGTTGAAAAAAGTGTATTCATATACGTCTATGCAGGAAGCTGAAATATATTTGACTGACTATATTTTTGACAGTATGATTTCCAAATATAAATGTGAATCGCAAAAGAATAAGAAAGAACCTGTTGCCAGTTTCTATGCATGGTGCAGCCTTGTTCAGAAAGAGGCGTATGTTCGGTGGTTCTTGAACAAGTCAAAAGAATCGTTTCCAGATCTTACTCATTATTATTTGCAGATGTATGTAAGCATAAGAAAAAAGGGTGTGGAAATAGAGGAAGGAGTCTCAAATGCGGAAATTTCTGAGAAATGTGGAATATCAGAGATTACAATTGATCAGTTAAAACGTATATTTGGATTCACTACAGAAAATTATTATCCCACAAAGCAGGAGAGAGAACAGAAAGCTGTTAAGAAGTACCGCTTTTACTATAACGGTAAAGGCTATAACACGTTGAAGGCTATTTCCGAATTAGTACATGTAAATAATAATGCTCTTTCTCGTTTGTACCGCAAATGCGGGAATGTTGACCAAGCTGTTACAATTATCCTAGCAAGGCCTAAATACATAGGACTTAACGGGGAAGAGTATAAAAACGGCGAATCTATGTGCAAGGCATATGGAATTACGTATAACCTGTATCATACAAGGCGATACAGAGGATATTCGCATGAGGAGGCATTACAACCAGCAAGAAAATAATCTGAAAAAGGAGAATCGGCACATGTAAATATGTGGATTCTTCTTTTATTTTGTTCAAATTCATTCATTTTTTTACTGTAACTAATAATTAAGTAGTGGAGAATCAAGAAATCCACAGAAATTAGCCGTAAGGCAGGAGGAAACAGTAATGATGACATTTGAAACATTTAAGAAGACAGTAACAGAGGTTATTGCAGAGTATTTGCCAGAAGAATATTCTGGAGCAGACATTTATACTGAGCATGTAGCAAAGATTAATGCCGATTATACAGGTCTTATCGTAAAAAAGGTTGGATCAAATATCGTATCAACCATTAATCTTGATGATACTTACAACGTGTATACTGATAGCACGGATTTAACATTTGATGACGTGTTAAGAAGTATATCCGATTGCATTGTTAAAGGATATGAAACTGCAGATTTCGAAAACGTAAAGGACCGAATTATATGCTCTCTGGTAAGTTATAAGACGGGTGAAAAGGTTTTTGCAGACAGACCATATATAGTTATTGGAAATGACATTGTCGTCATTTTTAAAATCTATATGGGTACAATTGCCAATTCAGAAGCAATAAGGACAATACCTATTACAAAGAAGTTATCAGAATCATGGGGAATAAGTGCTGGTGAACTGTATAGACTTGCATTGAAAAACACACCTCGTATTAAGCCAGTAAGCATGTTGAGTGTGTTTGATACAATGAAAAACATGACTGGAGAATTGGCTGATAAAATTGAACCTGAGATGTTTGAAGATGAACCAGTACAGTATATCGTGAGCACGCCTACAATGATAGATGGTGCAGTGGCGTTATTGTTTAATGATGAGTTAAAGAAAATAAGTGAAAAATTGAATGATGATTTTTATATTATTCCTAGTTCAATTCACGAACTTATTGTTATGCCTTATTCTACAACACCTGCAAGTATTGGTGAGATGAATGCGATGGTAAGGACAGTAAACGCTGAAGAAGTAGATGAAGCAGATGTTTTAACAGATCATGTATATATATATAGAAAAGATAAGAATATGCTTGTAAGCTGCTAAAGTGGAAAAAGAAAGACATTGGTTAGGTTATCCTGGCTGATGTCTTTTTTATTTTGCCTGAAATCAGTCATATTTAATGCGTAACAACTAATTACGTAAAGGAGAATAAAGGAGGAATCAGGAAAAGATGATATCGGAACGTGTAATGTTGATCTTATTTGCTTTAGTAGTGGAAAGAAGGGATTGATATGGTTACAAAAAAATATATCGTCGAGAATGGTGTAGGACACTATGAAGTGTCTAACGGCATAAGGGATATTACCTGTGATGAGGGAGAATTATCAGAGGTAATGAGGGAATTGGAAGAGGAACTGCAACTGTAGGATAATTGCGGTATCCATACGCTGTACGGATTAATTTCTGTACAGCGTTTTTTGTGTTAAATAATAATGTAATACAATAATAATAAACAAAAATGCACCAAAAACACATAATAATAAAAATCGTTGTCAAAATTAAAAGATATGATATACTATATAAAAAAAATCGTGTACAGAAAATTCACAACAATTTAAACAAAAGAGGGGATGCTAATAATGTGGTTTTTTATAATGTTATTTGAGATGATGATATCAGGAATCATCATGTGTGTTATATTTGCAATAAAGCTTATAATTGCAGTGATAAAATTTGTATTCCGCATCATAGCAAAAATCGTTATAGGAATCATCAAGTGGATATTTAAAGACGATGAACCGAAGATGGATGAAACTTATAGCAATGGTTATTCATATAATTCTAATGGACATTCAGAATATGACAGCTATAGCGGCGGTTCCAGATACTCAAATGCATATCGCGAAGAATATAGCGGATACAGCAATTATGATGACGGGGAAAATAGTTATAACGGACAGGGTGGTAGCGATAATAATACACAGACAAATTCAGAGAATACTTATTTCCAGAGCATGTTTGACAATGCGACACCAGAACAGGCAGAGCTTGTGTACAAGAAACTTGTGAAAGTATATCATCCAGATATGCCAAGCGGGGACGAAGAGCAAATGAAGATGCTGACAGCAGCATACGAACAATACAAACAAAGACAGCAGGCAGGCTGAAATAATACATACACGCAATACCGGGTAGAAAAATCTATCCGGTGTTTTTTATTATTATTTATCATTTCTCCCATACTTAATGTGTAACAATTAAATTAAGTACTGGAGTATAAAAAATACTCAAAAAGGAGAAATCAGAATGAATAATATCAAAAACATAGCGGCATCCGTAGTAAATGATACATCATCCGGAAAGGTTAAATATTACTTTGACGGCAAAGAGCATCCATTTGTACAGCTCAATGCCAGCGGTGCAGGTAATGATCCCGATGCTAAAATCATGTTAAAAGGCGATATTGATAAACCAGTAAGAGAGCTTGTTGGCTTGTTTGACGCTTCAGGTGGTGGTGCATCTTGGTCAGCAGATGGCAATTGGGAAATCTCCGAACCACGCTATGCATTGGACGTATTACCGCTTTGGAACGGAGCAAAAGAACTATGCAAAGAAACTGTAGTCAGCACAGGCGGGTATGAGAGTAAATACGCTGAATCGCCTGAAATCAGGAAGCAGGCATCCAAAGTATTCTTTCCGTCAATGGGAGAATATGAGGCTAATCCTGTTGTTGCAGGAACGGTATATAGTGCCTGCGGTAATGCGGTTTGGTCTCGCTCTGCATGGTACGTTGGTGATTCCACTGGTGGTATGTACTACAGCTATGGTGTTAGCAATGCGCTCGCTGGTGCCCCGGCTTTTAATCTGAACCTTGAAAAGGTCTTAATCGCACGCAGTGCAACATCAGGTATGTATGCATTATGCACATGTGAACCGATAGAGTTTGAAGATTATTGTGATGGTGTTGATAAAGATATTAAATTCCTTGCCATGACAGATGATATTAAAGTCATGGTTGAGGCAAGCCATAGGACAGGCATGTGTATAGGATTTAAGTACATGACAAAAGCCGAAAACGATCATACATATCTTTCATCGGTCATTACAGACAGGAAAGGCAGAATCCTTTACTACAACGTGCTGAAACGTATACCAGTTGAGGATTCGGATGTCAGCACAATCGGCGGGATATTGCTGCCGAATGATTTACCAAAAGGCTACAAAGTCGGCATTTTCCGTGAAGTCAGAAACGATGCGTATTACACAGACACCTGCAGCGAGATTGTATGGCTTGATGTATAAGTATGATGCATGAAAATATTAATTGAGTATTATAAGAATATGTGAACCGGGTAGAGAAATCTATCCGGTGTTTTTTATTATGCAGTCATTCTTACATATTCAGATTGTAACTAATAAATTACGTATAGGAGTATGACTTAATACTCAAGACGAGGAGGAATCGGTATGATAAAAATTCTAACAGGAAAAACATGTAGCGGTAAGGACACAATTATGAATGAACTGCGAAAACGTGGTGTAAGACGTATTGTTACTTATACAACGCGCCCAATGCGGTATGGAGAAGCTGACGGAAAAACGTATCATTTTGTAACAGATGAGAAGTTTAAAGAAATGATAGAAAATGATGAGTTTTTTGAATACACATCATATACCGTAAGTGGAGAAGATAACCCATGGTATTATGGTACATCAAAGGCATCTCTTGATGAAAATGGATGGATAATTATGAATCCATATGGAATAAAGAAGATCAAGGAATCAAGAGATGATGTAATTGGAATATATGTCAATGCTTCTGATGAAATCATGCGAGAAAGATTGTCGTTAAGAGGAGATGATCCAAACGAGGCAGAAAGACGTTTAGCTGCAGATAATGAAGACTTTAAGAATATAAGTGAATTAGCTGATGTTGAAGTATTCAACGAAGGAGAACCTGTGGGAATAGTGGTTGATAAAATACTGGTAAAACTGCAGGAGAAAATATCTCACAAGGCAATTCAAATTGCATTTGTGAGCAAGAAGGTTTATGTAAACAGCGGCGTGGCATATTGTCCTACATGCAGTAACGCTTATGGAAATATCAGTACAATCAAGTCACTGCGTAAATGGGAGTATCCACACTGCAAATGGTGTGGACAAAAACTCGATTGGAATGTGTAAAGTTAGTAAATATGGGAGGAATCATAATGAGAATAAATAAATATTCAACCAGACTGGACGATAACATGACAACAATCCTGGTAAAAGAGAACAGCTGTAATTATAGTTGTGTAGATAATCTTAATCAGCCGGAACGTATAGTTTCCCTTATGAATGATGTATTTAGAGCATCATCACAGGCAGAAGAATACGTCTGGGCGCTTGCATTAAATGCAAAATGCAAGCCGATTGGTGTGTTTGAAATATCGCATGGAACAGTAAATATGTCAGTTCTTCAGCCAAGAGAAGTCTTTGTCAGATTATGTCTTTGTGGCGCATCATCATTCATAATCGTACATAATCATCCTAGTGGAGATGCTTTCCCTAGCGAATATGACAATAATGCCACAATAAGATTGAAAGAAGCAGGAACAATGATGGGAATTGAAATGCTGGATCATGTGGTAATCGGACAGAATTATTATTCATACAGGGAGGAAACAGGTTTATGGAAGAAACAGTAAATATTAACGAATTAAGAGTATTCATACGCAAAAACGTATGTGCTATGGATTCAAAAACAGGAGATCTTCTCGTTGCCGTAAATGGCAGATGGAAAGATGCACTGGAAATTTTCACAAAAGGGGAAACAGATAATGTACAGAAAAATAATTAAACTTCCTAATACATGCGCGATTGCAAAAATAGACTCTATTGACGGGAAGGTATTCCATGTTGCAATAGATCAAAGCAGTAGACACGGCATATTAAACTTTACGCATGAAATAAATATCAGGTTTGCATACAATAAGAGTGGTTCATTACGCTTCAAAGGTGGCAATGAAATAGCAAGTAGTGACATAATATATACCGCAGATAAAGATGGCATGGATTTTTTTGAGTTCAGACATCCTGGTATATTAGATGATATTCTTGCTGCAAGAGATGAAATTATCAAAGGAACGGTTTACCGATTACAGACTGTTGACACAATCACCCTTAATACATGGTGGAATGGGGAAGACGTATACGAGAATGGTAGTATTTATAACATTTCAACGTATATAAGAGAGCACTTCCCTGCTGCAGAATGGGTGTATAAACGATTAACCCAGAACGATGAAAACATTGAAGATGGAATAATATGCGCAACACCATGGTTTACGGTTGAAAAGATTGTATTATCTGGGCCAGTTGAAACAATTAAATAATTAGAGTATAAGCAAAAGAAAAGCGCTTGGGGAATTTCCTCAAACGCTTTTTTAGGATTTCCGGCGGGAATCCTTGGCAATCGCTGAGTAGGATTAAAATATTTTCTGTACACGATTTTTTATAAATCGAAACTAACATCGCTATAAAGTTCCGCCAGGAGCGATTTTTTCTTATTGTTTTGAATGACAAAATAATCTGAATTAAATTTTTCTTTGCAGAACGATACAAATTCTTCTGGTTGGACACGTTTTGAACCAATAACTTTCTTTGATATGTCGTTATCTTCAAATGATAAGCGTTTTACTATTATCGTCATATCCGTAGAATCATCATCTATGGAACATTCAAATAAATATCCAATAGCAATATAATCGTTATCATGCCTGCAATACGATTTAAACGATACAGATAAATCTCCTTGGGTATAAGTTATATATGAAGCTAATTTAGCGCATATTTCCTTGAATTTTCCCTGAGCGAAATAAGTTTCTAACGACTCATTAAAAAGATTGTCGTCACATTCATTGGCAGGAACAGATGTCTTTCTTTTGTAATCCGGGATAACAGGAGCAGTTATCATCCATGAATATACGTTAAGTAGCAAATCAGACGAAACGGGCTGATTATCGTCCGTATACCATTTAGGGGCTGATAAAAGAGGCTTTTTAAATATGAAAGCCAGTGAACCAAGGTCTATACGCTTTTCGCTGTTTTTCTCAACGCTTTCTTCAAATTTCTTAATATAGTTAACCGCTTCAGATGATGACGCAATACGTCCTGATACAGAATCAGAAAATGTTGTTCTTACCTTGCAATATAAGTTTTGAATTTCGCGTGATGAGTATCCTAAATCAAATCTGCGAGACATCGTTAATAATCCAGATAAAGGAGAATTAGAAATATTACCGCATAATTTTCTTAATGTAACGATATTTTTTTCATTTTCTGTACACAAAAAAGATAGCCCATTATCAAATGTTACAATCTCATTTGGACGCAGTCCCTTAAACATATTTTTGAAAGCGTTGGGATAAGGAAATCCCAGTCCCATTTTATTCGCCTTGAGACTGTTTGCATAGTTTTTAAGACCTATAAGGTCATTTCTTTTAAACTGTATGCTATTTACAAGCATAGATGTCTGCATGTCAGGAGCTATTTGGGAAACAAGAATAGATTTATTATCTATCGTTAGTTTTAAAATACCGCCATTTTCAATAGGCACGATAAATATATAGCCATCAAGTATATCCGACTCAGCTCCAACTGCATTATCGACTTCCGTAAGCCATGGACCTAGCATGTATTTTTTCTTATAATCAAAAAAATGTCTTGTTATGGCAAAAACCGTCTTTTTCCAATACTTCATAAAACAACCTCTTAATATATTTTATAAAATTTCTTCCAATATAAATATGAAAGGCGAAGACCTTACAATCCGCTTTCCATTTATTATTTGCATTATCTTTCATACTCTATATGTATTTACATATCAGCAAAGGAGATAAAGTTAATAAAGGAGGAATCAATATGGTTTTATATCTAAAAAAGCCCGTGTATGATGAAGACACAGAAATGATTGTGCTTGGAAACAAAGCTACATTTACTGAAGTAGTAGCATTTTTAAAAACAAGAAAAGAAAAGTACTTAGGGTGTTATCTTGTAGCTCTTAATGTTACATGCTTAGAGTTTGAAGGATACAGATGCTACTACAATGAATCAAAGAAAAATCTCTATTTGCATCCAGAAAATGCTTATGATAAGTATTTTCGTGTAAAGGGATGGAGCGAACTCTTAGGAGGTGTTTCTAATGTTTAAGTCATCAGTGGTCTCTTACGGCGAAAATGGAAGAGATAAAAGATATGGTAAATCTTCATACAGGGGAAATACCGATGGAGGAATCGTAAAGGATTTTTTGGACTTTGCTGCCATAAAATTTGGCAGGGAAGTAAAGAGTTGTTCTGATTATATGAGCGGTTCATTCACAACGCGTGATGTATGCAGGGAACGCGGTATTGGTGGCATATGGACGGATTTGTCACAGGGATTCAATATGCTATTGGATTCATGTATTATACCGGACAATCCAGAAACAATATTCTGGCATCCACCATACAGCAGCCTCATTAAAATTCCATATGCAGGTGCAGAATGGGATGATAAGGAGTTTATGGATAGATATGGATATGATCCTAAACCATATGATTTAGGTTGTATGGATTGGGACAAGTTCGTCAAAGCCATGAATTATTGTTGCCTTAAAATGTACTCCGCGCTTGAAACAGGCGGACGTATGGGAATCTTGATGGGTGATATCAGAAGACAGGGCGTGTATCGTTCAATGCTTCTTGATATAGCCAAACCAGGCGATGTTGAATCCATCGTAATAAAACGACAGAACCATACAAGTTCTGGAAACAGAAGTTATGGGAAACTCAACTTCATCCCTATAGAACAGGAATATTTCCTTATCTTAAAGAAGGCGCTGCCATACATTCTTAACTATTCATATCCAGCAAGAAAAGAGCTGGATATAAGGGACAGCAGTTGTGCTACATGGAAAGATGTTGTACATGCCTGCATGGTTAAGCTTGGAGGGCAGGCTGAGCTATCTCTTATATACAGTGAGATTGACGGACATAAGAAGTGTGAAAGCAATCCTCACTGGAAGGATAAGGTAAGACAGATATTGCAGCAAGGACAGTATGAAAGTAATGGCAAAGGCTGCTGGCGTATAGCAGCGTAGACAGACAATATAAGGAGGAAACAGTTATGAAGAATGTATTTTATAGAGCAATGCTTAATCAAAGGAAGGAAAAGACACCTATTGGCAAGTCAGTACTTGCTATAGAGTATGATTCTTTGGAAGAATGTGAAAAAGTGGCAAAAAGCTACCTTCTTACAAATCAGAGTACGTATGAAATACGTGAGTATTCCAGTGATTGTAAGTGTAACATCATATCTTTTGATGCACAGGATACCGGAAAGGTAGTTGCTTGTGGTGGAAGATGTTAAAAATAATATTAATTTAAAATGCACCCTGCTTGTAAAAAGTGAGGGTGCATTGTATTAGGAGGAATCATTATGAGATTACATGAAGGTAATTATTTAGCCATTCATAATGGCAGGATGATAGAAGTGGAAGCAGATAATGAAGAGGAAGCATATAGCCGGGCTATCGGATATTATCGCGTTAAAAGATGTATGGATGTATCAAGAGATAACCTTGTGATATGCCGCATACCAACAATTATCGGTGTCTTATATAAAGACATATAACCAGGAGGAAACAGCTATGTTAGAAATCGAAAAAGAACAGCTGAACGAACAGCTGAAGAATGCATCATATGTAGCTTCGTGGGAGCTTGGTGATGCAAATAATATATGGCAGAAAGCCACAAGGAGAAAACATCATGAAAGAAAGAATAATTCAGATAATGAAATCATCTGCAATGACGAATATATTTGATTCTTCGGTTATTTTCGAAAACAGGTTTACCGGCGTGGTAAAAATGTATAACGGGTTATCCGAAGAATTTGAGATGGTGCCAAGAGATGTATTCAATGAACTGTTAGCAGATGGAATAATAAGATTAGAACGATGCATATGCCAGGGTGATAACAGGTATGTGTATGCCGAATAATGGAGGAATCAGTTATGAATAATGAAGAAATATATGAAAAAGCAATTAAAAGATATTTTGACACACTGGAAAAGTATGAGCCTACAAGGGTAAGCAGCCAGTTTATAAGCTGCAGGAATTGTGGCAGCAAGCTCAACCGTGAAGTAGTCCAGAAAGAATTTGGATATGTACACACACGTCTGCATTGCCCTGTTTGCAAATCAGCACTTGGATTATACAGCAGAACGGCAATTAAAGCAATTGCCGCTGCATATGCCAATATGGAAAAGCAGAGAGCAAAGCAGCATGAGGATAAAAAGAAAAGGTCTGAAAAGACTAATGCGAATACTGTATTTAAAGAAACTCTTGAGGAAACAAGAAGCAGGTTTGATTATATTTATGAAGAAAATAAAACACCTGATTTCGTAGAAATTGCAGGAAATATGGGTGGAGATTCATGTACTTTCAGAGTTTATAATGACGGAAGTGTGTATGAACGATAATTTATATATGGAGGAATCAATATGAATAATGAAAAAAATATCAATGAAGCACTTTTCAACGCTAGTACGGCAGACATAATCAGAGGTCTTGAGATAGAACTTAACCATCATGTGTACGAGGCTGAGTATCCGGAAGAATACCAGTCGGAAGTTATAGCAGAAATCGCATGTATACGCATATTTGATGCGCAGCGTGCCGAGAGCTGGGAAAAAGAGTATACTGAGCAGGTAGCTGCAAGACCAAAGGAAGATTAGGAGAAATCAATTATGAAAGTAGTACAAATCACATGGAAATCAACAATATGTCGTAAGAGTGACGAGTTTAAGGATGCAACTGAATACAGAGTTTTATTCACAGATATACCAGAGTATGCAAAGAAACAATGGTTGGAAATTGCTAAGGATGTATGCCCGGATGCAGAACTTACTAATCCTATGCTTGAAATGTATGCAGTATTACATACTAATGGCGATATGTCAGACATCCGTATAGCATATTATTTCAACGATTATGTTGATTTTGAGTTAACGGATGAAGATGAAGAACAGATGTGTTCACTGTTTATTGAAATATGTAATAGTGAAGGCGGTAAACTGCCAGATGCTTACAACGCTGAAACAGATGAGTTGTTAAGCGAGTGGGGCTGGAAATCACTGGTTGATGATTTTTATAGCAGCCTTGTATCTGATCCATCTGACATTTCTGATGAAACTGAGACTGTTTTACTAGAACAGCGGTTAAGAGTTCTTCTAAAAAAATGCACTGATAGTTATTCGTGACGAATTTTCTGACAACAATCTTGAATTTAACGACTGGATTTCCAAAATTGAGGCCATGCTTGGGACCAACAGGGAAGAGTTAAATCAATTGGGAATTAATTGTGATAACTTAGTATGTTAACAAAGGATGTATAGCAAGATGAAATAGTAACGTGTATTAAGTACATATAGCAAAAAGCTGTCAAAGGACTAAAAAATATGACTGTATTGATGAAAAACAGATAATTAACTTAAAAAGTATCGGGTAGAGAGATCTATCCGATATTTTTTTATTATGTAGTGCTTCTTACATACTTAATTTGTAACCAATAAATTAAGTACAGGAGTATAATTTAATACTCAAGACGAGGAGGAATCGGTATGTATACAAGGAAAACAAAGGATTGTTACGCAATTGAGGGAAACTGTGGCTATGGATGGGACATTGAAACATATTGTGAAGATAAGGCAGATGCTAAGGCGCAGCTTAAAACATATAGAGAAAATGTTAATTATCCAGTCCGTATAAAAAAGTGGAGAGAAAAACTTTCAATGGCTTAAAAACAACTTAAAATGTAACAAGTAAACCATGTATATGAGTATAACTTAATGCTCAGAAGGAGAAAACAGAATGAATAATATCAAAAACATAAATGCGGTGTCATTAATAGTAACTGACGATTCAACAGGGCAGATTGAATACTATTTCGATGGTAAAGAGCATCCGTTCGTGCAATTAAACGCAAGCGGTGCAGGTAATAATAATTCTAAAATCATATTAAAAGGTGACATTGATAGACCAATAAGAGAACTTGTAGGATTGTTTGATGCTTCCGACGGCGGTGCATCCTGGTCAGTAAATGATAGTTGGACAAATCCTGATCCACGCTATGCATTGGACGCTTCAGACCTCTGGAATGGGGCAAAAGAACTTACAAAAGAAACTGTTGTTAGTATCGGTGGGTATGTGAGTAAATACGCTGAACCACCTGAAATCAAGGAACAGACTTCAAAAGTGTTCTTTCCATCAAAAGGAGAGTATGAAGTCAATCCTGTTGTGGCAGGTAAAGTATATAGTGCTTGCGGTGATGCGGTTTGGTCTCGCTCTGCTCAAGGCAATGGCGGTGCATGGTGCATTGGCAATTGTGCCGGCGATATGGGTATCAATGATGGTGTGAGTGATAAGCTCTCTGCTGTACCAGCTTTTAATCTTGACCTTTCAAAGATTTTAATGGTGAGAAGAGCATATGATGGTGAAGATGTTTGGTACACAGATAATAATATGCCGTTTAAATATTGTGATGCATGGACTGAAAAGGTAAAGTTCCTTGCCATGACAGATAATGTGGATTTTGAAGCGCGTGTAATAATGAAGTCTGATAAATATATAGGTCTTGCATATAAGACAATAGATGATAACTGGAATGCATATCTTTCTGCAATTATAACAGATAAGGATGACAATATGCTTTACTACAATGTAATAGAGCATATACCGTCTACGTATGATGAAGACTTGTACGGTGAAGGTTCTCTTTTTATGTATGGTGAAAACTCCGCTGTAATGACTCTTCCTGATAATCTGCCAGAAGGTTACAAAGTCGGTGTATTCCGTGAAGTGAGACGTAGAGCTTATTACACGGACACCTGTACCGAGATTATATGGCTTGATGTATAAGATAAAATAATTGGGTATTTATTTGAACCGGGTAGAGAAATCTATCCGGTGTTTTATTTACAAAAAATCGTGTACAGAAAACCGATTTGCAGCGTTAATCTTACATACTTATATCAAAAGTAGTATAAGCCGCTGACTTTGTGGCTGAATAGTGAGGGAAGATCAATGGCGAAAGAAAATAATTATTTGTACGATAAATCGGCTGAAACACTCAGACGTCTGGAACGCGTAATAGCAAATATTCAAAATGGAGAGTTTGAGAAAACGGCGTGCAATGCAGAAGGTATCGATGTCAATAAATTTAGACGTTTTGTGCGGTCTCATTGGGATAAGGATGATGCTAAAAGGGAAGAAACAGAAATAGTGGAATATTCTTGGCAGGAAGAATTTCTTCAAGATATATATAACGACTATACTGTTCCCTCAAGCGATTTCGAGAAGATATATGAATATGTATTAACTACGTTGTCTGAAAGAGAACAATATATTATAAGAGAACACTATGAAAATGGTATGATACTTTCAGATATTGCACAACAACTGGGTATCTCAAGAGAGAGGACCAGACAAATTTTTGTTAAAACTAAACGGAGATTAAATCATCCGGACAGACGTATTCTGTTTGAGAATGGACTTGAATATAAGGAAAAACTTAAAAGGTATAAGATAGCAGAAGAAAAGTATGAAGCGCATGTAAACGCAACAGCGCGGCTTGCAGAAAAGACAACAGCTCTGGAAGAAAAAACAAGCAATCTTTCAGAAGAAGAACTTCAACGTATAACTACAGAGCATATAAAAGTAGATAATATATTCTCAACAAGAATACAGACATGCCTCAAGCGTGCTGGTGTATATGAACTAGGTGATTTACATGAATACAGCGTAGCAAAACTGCGACAAATAAGAAATCTTGGACAAAAAAGCATCGCGGAAGTTGTAGACACTTGCAGCGATTATGGAATTATCATTCCAGAAGAATAAGAAATATAAAGGATACAGGTAATATACGCAGGTTTAATAATTCTAATTGCTGAAATAAGTGGGACGTGACCATATATGCGGTTGACTTTGCAACCGAATGGCGAGGGAGCATATCCACTCGTTGAAACCTATGTATTGGTACAAAGTCATAAAAGAAATGTAAAGTATATTTTATATCTTTGTACGTATTCAATTCTACATGGATACAAAGATGCAGTTCTATGCTGGAGGTAGCAAAATTAACTATATTAAAAAGAAAGAAGTAAAGATAATTTGGTATATAGAAAAAAATGTTGTAAAAAGGAACATATTCTGCCATCAGATAATGTTCAATTCAATGAGGTTGTTCAAAGAATAGGACGTGGCGAATACCGGACCATTGGTCGATACAATGGAACGGAATCATATATATTAATGTATCACAGGACGTGCCATCAGGCATGGACTGTCAAAGCCGGCAATTTTCTCAATGGAGAACGATGCCCGTTGTGCAGGAAACAACACTCACATGGCGGGAACGGCAGCAAATCCGTAGAATATTGCGGGATATTATTTCCATCACTTGCAAGTCTTGCTGATGCTGTCGGAATTAACAGCGTGACACTTGGAATAAGACTGAGACGTGGTATGAGCGTTGAGGCAGCGGTTGAATTGCCGGATATGAGGATGCGTGGAAATCAGAAAGTGGGATAATACGCAATTATTTATAGCTAATTCTTTCAAATTCAATATATATGCAATGTTGAAAAGGAGGAATTATCATAATGAAAATTAAAAGAAGACTGCTTGTTGCAACGTATGCAAGTGGCAGGAAGGTAGCATATGAACTGCCGGATGGAATGACAGAAGAACAGTTTGATTCGCTGCAAGATGGAGTATGCACGAATCCCAATGTTCGACAAGAACTCCAGGGACAGCCGCGACTTGCAGGTTATAACGGACCAATGTTTAATGGATACATAAAAGTTGATAACGTTTATGTTCCTGTCATTCGTTATGAAGTGTTTAGCAGGATTTGATATGATACAAAAGGCGTCGATTCATTCGACGTTTTTTCGTGTACAGAAATCTTAATTGAAGCCTCAATCATACATACTTATAGTGTAAGGACGAGAGTTCAAACACAATATATGTATTTTTCGGGAGGCAATTATTATGTGTAAAATTGAGGATTTAAACAAGAGTAAAAAGCGTATAACAGTAGTGACAAACGATGGAACATCTTATATATCAGAATGGATAGTAGATGACAGTGAGACAGATGAGACATACATCAACTGCACTAAAAACGAGCTGGCTCAGTATGCAGCTATATTAGAAGAAAATAGCATTAATCCAGATGACGTAAAGACGTGGTTTGTGTCACGCCGTAGAGAAAAAGATACTATATATATATCTAATCACGCTTTTGCGCGAATGAAGGAAAGATGCGGATTTAACAAAAAGACAGCAATAAGAATGGTCGAAAAGGCTTATGAAAAAGGCACGGATATTACTAACGTAAAGGATTATCTAAGTACATGGGCCAAAAAGCAGGAATTAAGACAGGAAGATGGCGAGCGAGCTATTCTTTACGGCGATTTTGTGTATAGATTCTGCTATGACACCCTTGTAACGGTTATACATAAACCACAGAAGGGAAAAGTACAGAATATATACGGAAAAAAGAAACAGCCAGTATATGCATAAGGTGGTGGATTTATGGAATGGAAAACAACTTTATACGCGTTAATAGCAATAGCTGTAGTAGCCTGGAGAAACGGACAGATTGCCAAAGCTGAAGGAAAGCAAGGGAAGTATTATAGATTTGCAGAGCTTATAAGTGCCAAATCTGGGTATAAAAAACTTAAAACGAATTGTAAAATGAAAAATAGGAGTAAGAGTAAAATGAAAGATATTAAATATTATATGAGTCTGCCCTACACAAAATCAATCCAAGAGATTAATGATGAAAGTGGACATTATTTTTATGGCAAAATATTGGAACTTGATGGTTGTCAGAGCACAGGCAATACTGTAGATGAGCTTTATGAGAATCTTAATGAAGCTATGGAAGGCTATATAGAGGTTAAACTTGAGAATAATATTCCAATTCCAGAACCAGAAAATATCAAAGAAACTCAAAACGGTTAAGGTACATAAGTAACTATTGTGTGCATCTCTCATCCTACAGTAAAATAGTCTGCTGTAGGATGAGAGGTTAATAATAACTCTAAAAGTCTTTATAATTGTCAATTATGCGCAAAGCATCCTCTTTTCTTAGATTTAAGTTACGATTTAGTGCTTCACTTATTGAGTGCAATAGTTCTGCAGAATCCTTAAATCCAAATTCTGTTAATCTTTTTTCAAATATATTATTATGAAACCAGCCTGTACAATAAAAATTCCAGTTATCTGGGATTAATTCAACCAACAATCTAATTGTTGCTTTATTTTGTAGAGAATAATTCTTTTCGGTTACTAATTGGGTAGTCTCATATTCATTGAGTCCACCGCCTATATATTTATAAGAATTATTTTTTATTTTATTAAACTGGGGATTGTCCTTAGAGAAACATAATTTTGTAAGCTGATCCCCATACATGAAGCACTTCGTAATATATTCGTTATCAGTAAATGATAATCCTTTATCAGAATATAATGCTTTCGTTATTTCATTTTCTTTATACTCGATAAATATATTTTTCTCTTCACTACGTCCTGGAACAGTCTGACTAAATTTCCAATATGTATGTGCTCCATCTATAAGTGATTCCAAAGTATTTGTATTGCTTATTATATCTTTTGTATCATCATCTAATTCTTTTACAGATTTTTTCTCATCGAAATTCCCAATTAATCTATAAACAATGTTTGTTATAATATCTGTTATCTTATTTTCCATATATTATTTTGCACCTTTCTTATTTGATATTATTTTATAGTATGAAGAATATATGACAGAAAAAATAATGTATGGTTACGCATTATCTACAGTACTTTAGTGTATTCCACGTACAAAAAATTCTATTCTTCAATTTATATGCAACACCTATATATACCATACATAGAATATATGTACAAGTATTATACAAAAAATTTATTCATGTTATTCAGTTAATATTCCTCTCATATATAAAATATTCATAATTGTTTATCTATTCTTTCATACTATAAATAGGATGCATTTGCGCATAAACATTCGACAGAAAGAGGGGACAGATAAATCGTGAATATTTTTGAATTAAAGAACTTAAAAACCTTTATATTATCAGCAATTGCTCTTATATGTATCATGTTGGCAATATCATTTTTCATGATGTTTTTAATGGTACAGGGCAGACGCGTAAAGCAGGATGGAGAGGAGAAATTATTTGACGAAAAAAACATAGCGATGCAGGTACAGGCAGGCGAAAAGAACGAAAATCCAGCATTTGGTTTTACAATCGTAACACCAGACCGAACAAGAGATAATGTGGTGGATGCAAGTGTTGACGAAAAAATTAACGATTGTGACGATGAACAGCTTTATTGTGAGTATCTTGTACAGAATAAAGTAATGGGAAGACAGCAGATCATATCAGCACCTATGGCCGTATACTTATTTACACACGATTATGTAACAGCAAAGGAAAATGGCAGCAACGTAAAGGTCACTTTTGAAAAAGACAGCAAGTATATCTATTCAACAGACAGTGAATCAATTGATACGATAAACGATATAAAAGACGTAGACGATGGTGCATATCTTATATATAAAAATGGAGGAGATGATAATACAAAATATAGATACGTTTACACAAAGTACTACGATACAAAAGTGAGCCGTAACTAGGAAAGACAAAGCACTGAAAGAAAGGAAGGACAGCATATGCAGACAGTTGAATCGTTGTATGGTATGTATGTGAGATGTAATGATACGGAACATCAGCAGTATATTGAGTTGAAGGCTAAGCTTGAGCAGTGTTGCCGTGATATAACACAGAAAATGGCATATGAGGAGCATCGTGGAGCTGATATGCATTTTGTGTCACTGGACAATGGATATAAGCTGTCGTTTTGCATGTACGAGAAAGAACTTCATCTTGCTATTATTAATCAGGAAAAGACCCAGATGTACAGGCGGTGTGAGTTTAATGTTCTAAAAGAAATGTCTGACGCTCAGATTAATCAGATGGGTGTGAGGGCTGATAATATACTTAACACACCGGAAAGACACATTAGCATGGATGAACGTATCACAGCTATGTGGAAGGAAGCGATAGCCAGGGAAAAGCTGCCAGAAAATGTTCGTGAAAAAAGAAGCAAAGATATGACACTGGATGAAAAGGTGCAATACTACACAATGAAAAATGATATTGAGAAAGTGTTTGCTGAGAAGTCAACAAACATGCAGGAAAGAGTAAGGACAAGAGATATCGGATTGGAAAGATGATTAGTGTAACGTTGTAATAACAATATTGAAAGTATTAATCAAGGAGGAAATCAAGATGGATGAGGAAACTAGGGAAGAAATTAACAGCATGAACCAGAATGGGTGGGAGAATCCCGAAAAGACCATGAAGCAGATTGAGCAGACACTTGATGAGTTCCGTGCAAATGCCGGAATGGACGAAAATGAAAAAATGAAACTGCTTGATCTTGGAAACGGACAGAAGCATGATTTTCTGGTGCTGGATAAAAACGATGTCGAACTTGGTACGTTCAAGGTTGACAAAGACGGAAAGCTTGAGGTTAACATAAACGACAAAGCGTTAACTGACAGGGAAGTTAAAAAGGAAGTTATTAACAACCGCAACAAGTTTCTGCATGACATGGGTGCCACAACAGAAGAAAGAAAAATAGCTCAGGATATGATGGCAAAGTTCATGACAACGAAAGAACAGGAAATGCCAGGTGCGGACAAAGATGGACGAGCGAAGTCATTTGAACAGACTATGGGAAATCTTAACAAGCAGTACGATAAGATGCTTGAAAACGCTGCTGGAAACAAGCAGATGACCAGACAGATAGAAAAGATGCGTAAAGAAGCAATGGAAGCGGCTAAACAGCCTACACGCAGCAGAAAAGACGTAAAACAGGAACTTAATTCACTGAAAAAGGAAATATCAGATTTACAGAAATCACTTAATAATGAAATCGCAGTTGCCAGAATCAACGGATATGATCCGGGCAGAGCTAACAGAATTGAGCGCTTGGGAAATGATATAACTAACTTATCTATTGAAGCTTGTGATATAGCAGCGCAAATGCCTACCCTAAAACAGGAATTGAAAAAAGGATTTGAAAAGGCAAAAGAATTAATTTCAAAAGGTTATGATAAGGTAATGTCAGGTTTCAAAGAAAAGATTGAGACCGGAAAAACAGCACTTGGAAAAATGACTGATACAGTCGGCAAAGCCAATGAGAAGTTTATGGCGATAGGTGATACTGCCTATACAAGTCTGTCAGAAAAGATTGAGGATATAAACCGTGGATATATAGCCCGTACATACGCCGCTGATAAATCTATAGCTGATAATCTTACAAAAATGCGTAATGGACTTGAAAAGAGCTATGAAAGACAGGCAAATGTAAAAGGCGCACTTCAGGATGTCTGGAGAGCTATGAAAGGGCAGGAACGCACAGGCGCAAAGGCTGAATTTTCAGACAGGCAGAAAGCCATGCTTGGTAATCTGAATAAGATGATACAGGGGGTTCATAAGGAAATGAACGGACTTGAGAAAGAGTTTAATCTTTCAAGGGATGTATCGAAGATCCTTATTAATGAGGCACGCGATCATAGAAGAGAAGCAGGACTGGATAAGTCAAACACGCTTGAGAAGATGATCGAGAAAGCACAGCAGCAGGCAATACAGCATCCTAAAGTTAGGACTAAAAAAGTAGATATGGGACTCGATAGATAAGGTTGCATTTTCCCTAACATCGTGATACTATAATAATACAAAAGGTGCTACCGATAGACGGTTAGTTCCTAGATATTTACGATAAAGTAACCGTAATCTTGCTAGGATGGGCGGTTACTTTTTTGTATTAAACAATTTGCCAAGAGCAAATCCAAAACTGATGCATGTTATAGCAAAGCTAATAACTCCCATAAGATCTTGAATAGTCATATGGCATCCCTCCTCTCATATGTAGAATGGAGGGATATTCTTATGCCCCTCCATGAAGAGGAACTAACCGCCTACCGTTATGGTAACACCCATGTATATAATATCATATATCGAACATACGTACAAGTGATATATGGAGCAAGTGAACCACAAAAAATCGTGTACAGAAAATTGACATGGGAGTGCAATCTGTCATACTATATGTAGAGAGAAAGAAATGATATTATTACCACACATAGATGGGAGGCGTTTTATATGGGATTACTAAGTAAAATAAAAGAAAAATTTGAATCAGATGATCTTCCAACAAGACTGAAGAAGGGTAAAATCACATATGATGAAGCATTGGATGAAATGTCTTTTCTTGTTGGAAAGCTTTGCAATAATTTTTTTCAGTGGAATGAAATTGCTTATAAGAAAATTGAAGAATATAATAGTGATGAGCGGTATAATGATGTTCTGAAATGTATAGAGGAATTTGAAAGCGGCGCAGTGGATCAAAACGATAGCTTAAATAAGTTAACAATTCACATGCATAAACGTTTTATTCAGGAAGCAGTAGATGATTTAAGTTATCGCAATAATCTCTATCTTTTAGGAGCAGCTGCAATGATAAAAGGTGCTAGGGAAGAACTTGCTCCAATTGCAGGCGTTGAGTTTGATATGGAAGATTTCAAGAAAAGATGCGTAAGACCAGAAGTGGTAGCACATGCTGAAGAAAATATGTCTGATACAGCAAAAAGACTTAATTGTGCTATGTACCTGGAAGAAGGCAGTATGTCTGCTATCCGTATCTTTGAAATATATATTAGTGCTGTTCTAAACTCAATGGTAAATGACGAACCAACATGCTTCAATGAGCGAGAGCAGCTTGTAGACGAGAATGGCAATATCATCGAGTTTTGCGGTGACATATTTGCGGAAATTAAGCCTCTCGATTATAAAGGATATTAGTTGCATTTTGCAGTATAACGTGATAATATAATAATACAAAAAGGTGCTACCGATAGACGGTTAGTTTCTGGATTTAAGCAAAAATAGTCGCCCTGTCCTGAGAAAACTGGCGGCTATTTTTGTGTCTTATTATTATGTATATCTTTCCAAATCTCATAGCCAAATCTGGCATACGCCAGAACAATATTGGCTACAAGAATAATTGTAGCAATATCCATGGTCCCTCCTTTCCACAACAGATGAACTGTCGTTAACGAAACTGGAGGGATTAACACGTCCCTCCGTGAAGAAGGAACTAACCGCCTACCGTGAATGGTAACACCCATATATATAATAACACATATCGAACATACGTACAAGCTATATTCAGTACAAGTGAACCACAAAAAATCGTGTACAGAAAATTGACATGGGAGTGCAATCTGTCATACTAATATTAGAAGATAATAATATTAAATCCAAGAAAGGATGGTGTTCAATATGGTATTTAATCTTATGGGGCATGATATCGTGATAAGCGATGAAATAGTAAAGGAAGCTAAGGAGACACTGTTAGATGATTTATCTAACGAGACTACGTTTAATTACTACCTTGGCTTAGCATTCCCTGGTACAGCAGCAAATGATGTTGTTAATGGATACTGCGAAGATGAGATCGCTGAAAGAGTTATAAACGCTGTAAGAGAAGATATAAAATTTTCTGGCAACTGAGGTCATCGCAAAAAATGTACTTGTAATTTCCACATATTCATGGTAAGCTAGTTTTGTAATAATAGACCGTATGTCATAAGACGTACAAATCCCCACAGTGTCAAAATACTGTGGGGATTCTTTTGTGAACTACCCACCACCTAAAGGTAGTGGGTTTTACGCTCAATCTTATAAAAACATAACATTTACTCTGAAATTGTCTACTTTTCCGTGTGTAACACAGCATCGTCAGGGTCTTTCAGGGACTTGCTCATGCTTACAGAACTTGCTATATCTCCAATAAATTCAATACCGCTTGCATTTTTATAATCATTACTTTCGTCACCATCATATATGTACTGAAGAGCAACATCATCAAGGACTTCTGCATAAGCGTTTTTATCATCCGGCGACTGGAAGTTAGCAAAGGCTGCTGCCGGCACCAGATTAAAGCCACATAAAGCGGCAAGGTACTGTTCAAACACGTTGTTTTTGAGTGTAATACCGCAGGAACCTGTCAATACGTGTTCTTTCTTGTACTCTGTGCCATTGTTGTCGTTTTTTACTGCGCAGACAAAGGCAAAGGGCAGATTGTTTAACTTGCATTTCTTTTTTATCTCGATTATGGCGGGCTGAATTTCATTTACGTAAAAATCAGTAAGATCGTATTTGGTTAATTCTTTTTCTTCCATAAAAAATCAGGCAGGGTACTCCCACCTCTAAGTGCGAAGCACGTAGGTGGCGAGAGGAATGCCTATCTCCTTTCCGCTAGTATTGATTGACTAGCATTTATAAACTTTAATTTTGTAGGCGTGACTTCTAGCTTATGTTTATCTAAGTCAGATAAAACAAAAGCTCTCTTAAGTCTACGTCCGTAAATAAAATATAATTTGTCTTTGTATTGCACAACATCATTAAGCCGATACCCTTTGACCACATGTGGTGCTTGGTTAAGTTTACGCTTGCCACCCTTTAGAATCGTGTTCTTATGAATCTGACGATTGTGATGGCGGATAGCTTTGGTTTTATACCAAGTACCATTATGCATAGTCCTAAAGTTTTTGCTGATGACTATTGCATCATTAATATGCGACTTCTTGATATTGTACATTTCTCGGTACATCTTGGTAATGTAGCCATACGTGCCTGTCACAGGAATCTCCAATTGATTACGTAATCTCTCCAACAAGGTTTGACGCATAATTCCCATGAAAGCTGCATCTCTTAATGACTGAGAACGTCTAGTTTTCTTAGATGGCAGTTCCTTTTTACCTAAGTGGATAGCTTTATGGCAATCTTCGCATAATGTGATCAAGTTATTTGGAGAATTACCTCCTGTTTGGCGTGTTTCCTTGTGATGTACATGAAACTTCACGTTTTTAGCGCCACAGCATTGACAAGTATAGTTGTCACGTTTTAATACATACTGTCTCACATTATAAGAATCATGCATCTCGCCTTTATGCTTTGAATGTACACGATTATCGAAACGTGCTTGTCTATATCTTGTCTTGCGATTACGTCTTGTACGTCTATTCTGTCTACGTACAGACAATAATTTCACCATATCATTACGTGGTTCAAGTTCTTCTGCATAGAGAACTTGTTTTTTGGTCGTAGCAACAATGCCGATATATTTACTGCCAGCATCCATGCCTAATGAAATAGGTTGCTTATAACCACTACTACCATATTTAAGTTGAATCGTGAAAGGCGTTCTTTTTACTACAGTAGCCTTCCTAGACTGCAAAAGCACTCTAGCCTTTCTTGGTTTGCACGGCATCAGTGGCTTACCGTGCTTATTTAGTACATATACATGCATATTCTGATGTCGTCCTTTCTGTGACATTCGTCACGTAAGATATTTAGTAGAGAAAATTGCTCTACTCGGCATTTAATTGCCGTAATGATGTACTTTACCTTGTACATCGACACCTTCGCCAATGTTATCTAAGTTTGTCGTGCTTGCCACACTGCTCCTACCCATTAGAACTGTTTAATAGCAAGCCACAGAGCCGTAGATTAGGTGTAACGTCCACGGGTGTGATAGCTTAAATAACGTAGCTTCCTATAGCTTTGGCAAGCCAAGAAGCTGAGGCTAGTCAATCATAGCTTTTTTTACAAGCCCCACTTCAAGACTTGCTAGAGTCTAAGTGGCGGGTTATTGACAAAATTCTTTCCTTTCCCTATAGATTATCAAACATACTCAGTAAGTCAGCATTTCCTGCGAGCTGGATTTCGGGAGTATTTTCAGTTTTATAATCATCGTTGTCTGATATATCCTCGTCATAAGAATCCGTGGCAGTAGTGTTCGTCGGGCCATTATAATACGTAGAAGGCTGTTGCTGCTGATAATTCTGTGGCTGTTGTGACTGCTGATGCGGTACTGGATTTAACTGTGGCGTGTATAAAGCTTGTGCCATTGTGTTCTGCATGTTCTGCGTCGGGAGATTTTGCTCTGGATAGAACGGCTGTCCAATGTAATCGTTCTGCATCATTTGTGGCTGATATTGAGCTGCTGGCTGAGGAGCAGGAGAGTGCGGTGTATATCCGTACGGAATCTGTTGGGCTTGTCCCTGAGCTGGAGCAGCATTGTATATAGCGGATTCATAAGGCGCATTAGGCACATTATAGGATGCTTCGTAAGTTTCCCTTGCCGGAATATGCGCATCTGGTGCGTGTAATGTATACGCAGGTGGTGGACCATCCGGCACATTCGGCATGATTGGCACGTTTGGCAATCCTGTATTGTACATATTCTGCATATCTGGATGTGATCCCGGATTTTGTAATGACTGCTGCCCGCTGAATGTACCCATAGAAGGTTGCATACCTGTGCCGTAAGGATTGTTATTAGCATTGCCACTTTTTTGCTTTTTATATGCGTCAGGATGTGCAGAGGAGCCATCTGTTACAGACTTACGCTTTTTCCTTTTTTTCCTTTCAGCTTCCTTTATCTGGGAACATCGGATAATATTAGGAAGCATTTGAACATTCGAGAAAGACGCATTATGAAAATGAGTCTGGTTTAAAACGTTGTCAGTAAAAAAGCAAGTGAGATTCTGCTGTATCAGAGCGTTTCGGAGCACGGTTTTAACAAAAGCGTTTTTACAACGAAATTTAATGTGGCTGAGCATATAACAGGTAATTGTATCCGAATCCGGGATATTAAACCTTGAATGGACAGCGTCGCAGTCATTCGCATCGAAAAAAGTAGGCTCATCCACCCAATAATGCAGCGGACGTCCATTAGCATATGCTATAACAGCATCCCTCATCATTGATGCAACTGGATAATGCATGTTATAAAGGGCAATTAAGTCCATGTCAAATTTTTTATATAACCTAAATTCAATAACCATAAAAACCACCTGTATTATTTCTTCTGTCCAAGCTTGTTAAATCTATATAAATAATATCCGCGTACATTGGAGTAGATAAAAGGAAGATCATCATTCTGATTGGCGCAGAGAATTTTTAATGTACTGAAATTCTTAAACTTCTCCTGGATGTAACGTAACCACGCCGCGCCGGTTCCACCGGTTACAATCATGTAGTTGTAATCTATTAGATTAATAGCCTGTGCCATACGGGCAATTGCTTCCTCGCATACCTTATTGTTTGCCTGCGCCAGCAGTTTGTCAAACGGAAGATCCTTTGCAATTAATTCTTTTTTATTTTCATATCTTATATTACCAGATTCAAGATATTTCTGCATAAGAGGCACAGGAATATCCGGAAGGTTAATATTATCTGTTTCTTTGTAGTAGCTTTTTATAAGCTTGGTTGTTTCCTGAAGAACTCTCTTCATTCCAAGATCAGAGAAAGTTTCTCCGCGTCCGACTGTGCCGGCAACAATGGAGAATATATCAAGAGTTCCAAATCCGGGGTCGAATACCAATACACTTGAAGACAAGTAATTAGCTGCATCGGCATGAAAGCGTCCATCTTTATTAATACATACAGAAAAAAGAGAGCCTTTTGGCTGTGACATTACATATACATCATCTTCTGCAATTGTAAAGTGGAATTTCTGCCATGCATTATTACCAATTCTTAATGCAAAATGATGTTCTCCTGCAAGCGACTCGATAATAGAAGACTGATCGTCCATGTATCTTTCTGGGAGACCGGTCTGTACAACAATTCTTTCTCCGCTGTAAGCACCAAATTCGTTAGACATACAGCCAAGCCCTAATCCGACTTCAGCAATGACCTTAGTATCCCTGTCTCTTCCGTAAAGCATAGCTTCGCTGTCATTAGTATCTCCGCTGCTCATAATATTCTGTGCGACTGCACCTACAAGGTACATGTCGTTAGTTTCAAGGTTCTTATAAACAATTGATTCTTTAGGTGCTGTTCCCGCAAACTGAAAGGTATCATCAATACGTTTTATATAGCTAGGGAAGCAGTTTATGCTGCTAGGCGAAAAACCTTTAACTGCTGAATAACCTATATCCAGTGCTATTTCCCAAACTCCATCAATTTTACCATTATTTCTTTCAATAAACTCTGTTCTTGTTCTAAATCTCTTAGTATTCATAAAAATTCCTCCACATATAAATTAATATTTTGATGTGCTGATAATTGTTTTCCTGTATATAAACTTAACAGCCTCTTTTTTTACCGGTCCAATCTCCCTTGAATCCCTGCTATGATTCCGGTTATCACCCATGCAGAAATACTCATCATCTTTGAGCGTAAGAGGATAATCCATGTACCCTTTATCCTCGATTAAATCGAAATTATAAACAGATGGTTCGCCATTCACGTAAAGAGTGCCATTCTTAATATCAACTGTATCACCAGGAACGGCAACAATACGTTTGATAATGTCTTTCCACCACGTAGTTTTTATTATTACAACCTGTCCACACGTAATATCAGCTCTGGAAGCTTTATTACATATAACAACATCGCCATCGGAAAATGTCGGGACCATTGATGATCCGGATATTACATAAGGATGAAAAACAAAAATAAGCACTGCATAAAGCGCAGCAGCAGTAATGACTGGAATAATTAACGATTTAATGACTTTAAGGACAAGCTGTAGATTATCCAGTTCCATTTCTGCATTAGCATTTGAATGATCCGAGGGGATGTAATCAGTTATATTATTTTCAGGTTCTTTAAAAGATTCGTTCGGACATGATGGTATATCAGGGCTGTTCCTGCATATTGGCACAAGTCCAGCTCTTTTTATAATTTTATGTATCATCCAAGCACCGTCCTGTTCTTTATTCCGAGACGGATTTCTTCGTCTGTATACTTTAACACCCTTACTGATATCTTCTGTCTTGCGCCTTTATAATCAAATTTATAGTTGTTAAAGTCTGTTGATGGACCGTACTGAGATACAAGGTCACAGAATTTAAGAACTAATCCCTGGTAATCATCCAGATTAAGCCGATTAGCACAACGCGGATGTTCTTCATCGCCCAGGTAATGTTTACATGCATAAAACGGCGTTTTGATTTTTTCGGTGTTACTGATTATTGACATTGGAACGGGATCATCGTGGTTTACGCAGTAAACTGTGATTCTGTTCCAGATTCCAACCATATTATCAGCCATAATTTTATTCCTTTCTTTTATAAAATAAGGTATAAGCACAACAGGACACACGGATTTGTCCATGGTTGTGTGTATTTACCCTGCATTTTTAGTATGACAGATTGGCATTTCAAAACCATTTTCTGTACACGAAAAATGTCTGCATTAATACATGAAGATATATTCTTCTGGATAAACGCCTTATTTTTTTCTGCTTGGTGAGTGAGATACCGCTTTTAGATATGTAAAACTTCATATTTAAAATAGAACAGACAGATATTTCAAAATTAATTTTATTTTTTATGGAGGAATCTTTATGCAGCAGACAGAGACATATGAAGCTCAGGAAGTGGTAAACAAAGTTTTTATCAAAGGAAGAATAGTGACATTTAGAGAAGTTAATGGGACTCCAATGTTTACTGTGGTATCAAAAAATGGCAACAGGACTATTTTTGTTAAAATGTCATGTGCTAAATCGGTCATGCCGGAAAACTTGAAAAATGCTAGACATGCAAGGGTTAATATTGAAGGACACATTGAATCATACCGTGCAAAAAGAAATGAAGAGGGGAAAAGACGCATTGTACAACATTTTGTCGCTGACAAAATTGAGCCATCAAAAACGCTTACAGATGAAATATTTGGCGTTAAGGGTAAGTTTTTTGAAGAGCCGTGCATACGAGTATATCTTAAAGGAAAGCTTACAGGTATAGTTGAAGAGCCTGAATGGAACAGATACAATATCGACCTGTCACAAGGAAATCTACATACAACTGTAAGAGTCAGCCAGAAGAAAATTGACCGTCCGGTAGAAGTTAACATAGGCGATACAATATGCGCTTTATGCGTAGTCAATACGCCGGAGAAACATTTTGAAGAAGGGATAAAACGTATGGAAGACATCCTTGTGAGCGACCTGGCTAAAGTCAGCGGAGATAATGCAGGAAATGCGTTTTACAACTTTGAGGCAGATGTATCAGACGGCGATGTAAAAGAGGTAAAGTTCGGTGAATATGAGATATGATGCAGAAAGCAGAATGATGTACAATGAGGATGGTACAATATATAACCCACCCGATAATGTTCGTACAATATTAGCAGAAATGTACCATAAGGTACATAATCCACAATTATATAATATCTGTTATGAGTAGTGTCTGTTTCAGACACTACTTTTTTCGTGTACAGAAAAACGATTTGAATAATCAATCTTACATACTTATATCAGAAGTAATAATAATCGGCTGGCTTTGCAACCGAATGGCGAGGAAACATACACTCGCCGAAACCTATGTGTTTGGTGCTTTGTACCTGTCTTATTTTACATAGGTACAAAGTCGCTATAACAGCAATGCTAATAAGGCTATAGTTTAGCACCCATTCTGCTTTACATTTCAAGCGGGAATCCTCAGCAATTCAATTACCAAGTAGTTCACGGGGCTTATTTTATGGAAATTTACGCATCATTTGGACGATTTTTAAACAGGAATGAAAAGACAGGCATATCGCGTTTTACTGTGAGAACACAAGATAATAATAATTACATATGTGAGGGTGTATGCATGTCATATCCAAAGTATACGCCAGTAAAAATTGAATATGAAATAACAAAGAACCAAAGCTGGGATGTAAAGAGTATCAAAGCATGTGGATTTAACAGAATAGTATCGTCCATTTTTTTAAGCAGTGATTATTTTTCTGGCATAAAAATGACGACAGCAGAAAAAATATTGGACTCTATCAAAACTGATGACGTTTTTGCATATTCCAGACAGTTAAAAGATAATGATATGCCGGAACTTGCGAAGGTTCCAGATGCAACAGTGACTGCATTTATAAGGAAGATAAAAAGCATTACAGCGTTTGAGGATTTATATGAATATATATATCATAACGGTGGCAATTATTATAACGCCAGTAGGATGTATAAGAAATTTGGATATAACGCGAGAAGCATAATCAATGAAAATCCATATCTTCTCATATATGCAGATGCTGATATTGCATTATGTGAAAAAATGGCAGCAGACAGGAACATACCAGCTTATGATAAACGACGTGTTAAAGCAATTGTCGAATATGCTATGGACAGTGAGCGTAACAATGGGAACACACGTGTTACATTTGAATCTTTATGCAAAAAAATCAGACAGATAGAAAAACGAGCAGGAACACAAAGCCACACGGAGGCACTTTTTATTGCAGATGAGATACTGACAGAATCGTATATGTATGAAGAGTCAGGTGAAAATTCTTACATATATCGTAGAGAGGATTATGACAACGAAAAAAGCATTGTAAACAATATCAGACGCATAAATGCATCAAAGGCTGTTTTAAGAGACAAGACAGATATTGAAACAGTAGAGAAGTTATGCGGCGTGACGTACTTTGATAAGCAGCGTGATGCGTTTGCAGTACTAAAAAACACAGGAATAAAAATAATTACTGGTGGCCCGGGCACAGGTAAGACAACACTGCTTAACGGAATTTTGAAAAAATATGAAATGGATAACAGTGGAAAGCAGATATTCTTATGCGCTCCCACCGGATGTGCGGCAAGAAATATGTCTCAGTCAACTGGACGAGAAGCACTTACAGCACACAAAATGCTGGGACTACGTCCTTTTGAAGCAAAGAATAGTGAACAGAAGATTACAAAACTGGATGCGGATTGTCTTGTAATAGATGAGTTTTCTATGGTTGATACTGAAATGTTTGCCATGATTCTATCGGCTGTAAAAAACGGCATTTTAATATTGCTGTTAGGAGATATTGATCAGCTTGCTTCTATCGGTCCAGGTAATGTATTAAAGGATCTTATAGATAGTGGAATAATTGAAACATATAAACTTAATCACATATTCAGACAAAGTAGTGATAACCCGATTATTGCAAACAGCAGAAATGTATCAAAAGGGAGCTGCAATCTTATCACAGGAAAAAGTTTTACTATTAAGACTTTTGACACTGAAGAGGCTATGGCTGATTATGCAGTAGAAATAGGGAGGAAATGCTTCAGGCAGTCAATTATGGATGTTAAATTTTATACTCCATCAAGAAATAGAAAATTCAAAACTGGAACAATAAACATGAACCGGGCATTGCAGGAAGCATCAGGAAGGAAAGGAAGCAGCATAACGTATGGATATTATACGTTCTACGTCGGCGATACAGTTCTGTTTAACAGAAATAATTATGATAATGGATATTATAATGGACAGGAAGGCGTAATCACGGATATTCAGGAACATAATAACACACAGTATGTAACAATTAAGACGGATGAAGGTATCATACATATGTCTGGAACTGACATAGAAGATATTGAATTAGGATATATTATGACAGCCCATAAATCACAGGGATCAGAGTGTAGAAACGCCGTTATCCTTGTACCACTTCAGCCAGCGTCATTACTTAAACGTCAGCTTTTATATGTTGAAATTACAAGAGCAAAGGAAAATGTAATTATACTAAGCGAAAAAGATGCATTAAAGCAGGCGATAAGCAGTCAATACGAGTGTGAGAGAAGTACTGGGTTGAAGGAAAAATTAATATGTGAAAGGATTTGAAACAATGCTGGACTTAAATGAAAAATTAGATTTATGGGTTAAAATTACTGGAGTTAATCCGAATGAACATAAAACAAAATATACCATTAAATTAGATGGAAAATTATCTGATTATGATATTGAACAAATGAATAATAAAATCTTAGAAGCTTTATCATATGATGAAACGGGCTTATTTGCGGAAAGTTATCTTAAAGTATTTTTTACTCAGTATCTTAAAAACAAAGATTTATCTTTATATGAGCTTATAACAAACAATAATATGTCTGATTATATAAGAGATATTAAAACTCTTTATAAAGCGTTAATAGAAGATGATGCCGAGACAGTTGCAATGAATGAAGCAAAGAAAATTATGGATTTTTATAATTTATCTATGTCTGAGCTTAATTTATTAGATATTGCAGAATTAAGAACATCAGCCAATAATTGTATAAATGGAACATTAAAAACTATACAGTTTTCTCGTGGTAATACGGGAGATGAATTTAAAGCATCAAAAAATATTGTGATGTATAAAGACATAAATGCATTAATTACTTGTGCAGCAAAAGGTACTATAAATGGAGTGTCTTTAGCATATATACGTAATGATAAACAAATTACAGACAGTTATTTTGCATTTGTTATTAAAAATGGCGATAATTTATGGTTGTTAACAGATATGCCTGAATATTCGCATCCTTTGCAAAATAAAATGAGTAGATGTCCAGGAAGGAATATGAGTAGACGAATTGAATCTAATCTCTTTCCATATGAATCAGTTGCTAATATTGATACAAGTGATTTATGGAATAAAGGAAAATATGGTACATCTGAAAAAAGTACTGAATTATCTACATCCATACATGATGATGATTTATACACTATTATAAGTACATTAGATACCTTGTTGCAGGATGAGGCTTTTTGGACTGTAATGATGTTTTCACTAATTAAAGACAAATTTTATACTAACAAAGTTCCAGAGTTGCCTATATCATATGCAGGATATATGGTTGATTTTCCCTTATTAGATAAATCAGAAACATCTTTGATTGTAAGAAATACATTACCTTCAATATTACTTAATGAGATTGATATATCAGATACGAAAGGAATGACGTATCAAACTGAGTATTATAAGTTTGACGATGAGAATAATTATATTGTGTCAAGATATAAAGATAGGATAGATACAAATTTTCTTAATATTATAAATGAAACAGACAAATATGCTGCAATTGAAGAAAAATATGCAATAGAGGATGTATGGGGGAAAAAAGTAGGCTGTGAATATGCAGCACTTGATTTATCAATCCCTAGAACAGAAGAAAAGCTTCATTATGATCAAAAATGGATTGCAAGATATAATTATGCAAAAGAGATTAATAAATTGCTTCAGGAAGATTACGAAAATAACTATAACGCTATAGTTGATGAAGTTGGTATGCATATATCAAAGAGACTCCGAAAGCTTGTAATTATGCATCTCCAAGGAAAACTAGTTGGAAATAAAATAATTTCAAATTCCAATGGACCTAAAATAGTATATGAATATGAAGAACAACAAAGCAATATAGGAAAAATGTATGATATGAAAACGCTTTATAATAATTCAAATTTTCGTGCAGAATATACTTATGGTTATAATAGATATACTAATTATAATGATATTAAATGTGCTTTTTCCAATAAAGCTGCATCTATTGTTCTTCAAATTAAGCCACAGAATGCTAACGATTTAGCTTTGATATGTGGAATATCAGTAAATGATTTGCCAGAATTAATAAGGAATTATGAGAAACGAGATAGATATTATGGCAATACTATTCTGGACAACATTGATCCTATGATATGGGTTATTAAGGATCCATTCAACAAGATGGATTTTACTATTAATATTTGCATATCTAAAACAGAGTATAAAGCATTATGCAAAGAAGCCGGTGTAGCATATGATAAATTTTGGGAAAATGTAAAACCTGAGTGCTATACAGACAAATATAATATGCATAAATGCGAAGGGAAATACACATATTATACCGATACTCATTGTCATGTATTGCTAAAAAAATGTCGAAAATGTAAATGGAGAAAATAATTTATGAACAATTTAGAAAACATAGTGGCATCCGTGTTAAATGACACATCAGCCGGAAAGATTAAATATTATTTTGACGGAAAAGCTCATCCGTTCGTACAGTTAAACGCAAGCGGAGCAGACAATGATCCTGCCTCTGAAATCGTTTTAAAAGGTAATGCAAACAGACCTATAAGAGAACTTGTAGGCTTGTTTGACGCTTCAGATGTTGGTGCATCATGGTCAGTAGATGGTAGCTGGACAAACCTTGAACCGCTCTATGCATTGGACGTATCACCACTTTGGAACGGAGCGAAAGAACTTACAAAAGAAACTGTTGTTGGTATCGGTGGGTATGTGAGTAAATACGCTGAACCACCTGAAGTCAAGGAACAATCGTCAAAAGTATTCTTTCCGTCGAAGGGCGAATATGAAGCAAACTCTGTTGTATCTGGGATGGTTTACGATTTGTGCGATTATACCTGGTCGCGTTCCCTCTGGGATTCGAATAGCGATGGCAACTATTTCGCGTGGTTCATCTTCAATGCTTATGGTTCGCTTGGCGGCGGCAGCCTGGGCAACTCTTACGCTGCGGTCTCGGCTTTTAATCTGGACCTTGAAAAGGCCATAATCGCACGCAGTGCAGCATCGGATAAAGATGTATCATGTACCTGCGAGCCGACAAAGTTTGAAGACATGCTTGACGATTATATTGATGACGTTAAGTTCCTTGCCATGACAGACGGAGATAAAGTTTCAGTTGAGGCAAGCCATAGGACAGGCATGTGTATCGGGTTTAAGTACATGACAAAAGTCGAAAACGATCATACATATCTTTCATCGGTCATTACAGACAGGAAAGGCAGAATCCTTTACTACAACGTGCTGAAGCGTATTTCAGTTGAGGATTCGGATGCCAGTATATTAGGCGGTATATTGCTGCCGAATGATTTACCAGAAGGCTACAAAGTCGGCGTGTTCCGTGAAGTCAGAAATGAAGCTTATTACACAGACACCTGCAGTGAGATTGCATGGCTTGATGTATAAGTATGATGCATGAAAATATTAATTGAGTATTACAAAAACATATGAACCGGGTAGAGAAATCTATCCGGTGTTTTTTATTCACAAAAATCGTGTACAGAAAACTGATTTAAAACATCAATCTATCATACTTAATATAGGAAAATTATGGAAGGGAAGTGTGAATTTGTGATAGTTGGCGAAATCAAAAAAATTCTTACACAGAAAGATAACGACTGGGGAAGATACCAGCTTGACTGTTTAGGAAAAGATATTCTTGCAGTTGGAATAATTCCGAATGTAACAATCGGAATGGTTGTAACTCTGGAAGGACACGAAGAAAACAATAAATACGGCAATCAGTACAAAATTACAGAAGTAATTAATACTGAAGCTGATAAAAACTCCGGCGTAAGAAGATTTCTTGCTGACGGATATATAAAAGGAATCGGTCTTACCAAAGCAAACGCGATTATCGCAAAATTCGGTGCTGAAAGTGTAGATCTCTTTGAAACGGAAGAAGGAAGAAGGAAGCTTGCGACAGTTAAAGGTATTAATAAATCAACTGTAGATAAGGCATTGGCGTCGTATGAGAAAAACAAGAAATATAAGGATATAATACTGTTTCTTAATGGTATATGCACGAAGAAACAGGTGGAACAGATATATAAACGTTACGGAGAAGAGTCTGTCAGAGTTTTAAAGAAAAACCCATATAGACTGCAGATGGATCTTGATGGTTTTGGATTTATCAAAGCAGATAATCTTGCAAAGGCTTGTGGGGTAAAGTTGGATTCTGAATATAGAATAATGGCAGCAGTCAAGTATATTCTTGAAGACGCACAGACAACTGGGGGACATTGTTATCTTACCATTGAAGATGTAAAACAGAAGATTTCGACTTTGTTAATTCCTATGCCAAAATTTGATGATATAACAGAACGTGTAGCTGAAAATGCGGCTGTAAAATGGGAAGAAAACAGAGAAAAACTGATAAAGGCGCATAAACCACTTGCGGAAACACTTGATAAAATCTCTCAGACTGTAGAGTCACGTCGTTTTATAACAGAATCGCTTACGGATGCGTTAATGATTGCCATTGATGAAGGATGGCTTGTAAACGATGATGGCCGCCTCTATACAAAGAAGATGTATGAGCTGGAAATGGAAACAGCTAAAATGGTTGTCGATATGTGCAAACAGAATCCAGTGCGCTTTGTAAGCAACAAAGTGATTGAATCAACAATAGAAGAGGTTGAAAAACGTAAGACAGATGAAATCCGTGCAAATGGCGGTAACAATGAATTTAAAGCAACTAAAGAACAAAGGGACGCCGTATATCTTGCACTGATGCATAGAATATTCATTATTTCTGGTGGGCCTGGACGTGGAAAGACAGCCATAAGTGAAATGGTAGCACATGGGTTTATGGCAGCAGGGAGAACATATGACAAGGATGATATTTTAATGCTTGCTCCAACTGGAAGGGCTGCACAGAGAATAACAGAATCTACTGGTTATAAAGCAATGACAGCACACAGAGCTATTTTGTCAGTTAAAGACGGAGAAGATACACCTAAAGGAAAACTTATTTTAGTAGACGAATTTTCAATGGCAGATATTTTTCTTGCTAATAGCATACTTAAATACGGCAAGGACTGCAATATCATACTTGTAGGAGATGTAGACCAGATTGCATCTGTAGGACCTGGCAAGGTTTTAAGGGATATGATAGACAGCGGAAAGATACCATGTATTCTGTTAACAGAAGGACACAGAAACTCTGGGACAATCGCCCACAATTCAGAGCTTATTAATAAAGGTTTAACGATTGATAAGTACTGTTATGACGAACATTTTGTGTACATTCCAGCTACTGTGGATAATATTGTAGAACTTATGATTAATGATTATATTGAAAAAATAAAGGAATATGGCATAACGAATGTAATGCTGTGCACAGCAATGAAAGAAAGAGGTAATGCCTGTGTCAATAAAATCAATCTACGTCTTCAGGAAGTTCTGACAAGGGGACATGATGAAGCTGTATTTGATGGACGTAAATTCAGAGTTGGAGACCGTGTCATGCAAACAAAAAATGATTACAATTTTACAATAATGCGTGATGGAGTAAAAAGTGATGGTATCTTCAACGGAGAGCGAGGTACAGTCGCAAAAGTTATATATGACAAGGAATCAGACAGTTATCGTATAGTGGTGCTGTTTGATGACGGTAGCTTAGGCGGTTATACAAGTTCCACCATAATGAATCTGGCACTTGCATATGCTACTACACTTCATAAATGTCAGGGTTCAGAAGCCGCATGTATGATGATGGCGTACACATATGGCGATTATATGCTCTTAAATCGTTCACTCTTTTATACAGGAGAAACGAGAGCAAAGAAAGAGTTCAGATTTTACGGCGAAGAGAAATGGACATACGGAAAGAACCTATCAGCATTTGATATTGCGGTAGGCAAGACTAACGACGTAAAACGTAATACGTCGCTTGCAGAAAAAATAATTGAGAAAAGTAGAGGATAAACAATGAAAAAGAGAATGATTGGAATAGCGGTCCTTACCATAGGCGTAGCTATATTAAGTGGATGCGGGACACAAAAACAGAACAACACAACTGAGACAACAACGATTGTGCAGGAAAGCGGAAGTATTAATGAACAGAAAAGCAAAGCAGAAGCCACGCCGCCATCAAATTATGTTGTATATGATAAGATGCAGTTCAAGACCACAGTTGCAAAAACAACATTGCAGAACGCTTACCAGTACACGGAAGAAGTTGATGTGGAGAAAAACGTATATACATATTATGAAAAAAGAGATTATACCTCAACGCTTCAGTATTATGGTATAGAAGGGGCATATATATACCTTCAGATAGGTAATAATGGATGCTCTTTTAAGACAGCTAATCCTAATATCTCATCATTAAATAAACTTGTTAATAATATAAACATATATTCAACAGCCATAAATGAGGCAGAGTACCGTGGACGGAATGATGATTACTGGGTGTATTATACAAGAGATAACGGAAGTATTGACCGCTATTATGAAATGCTAATCCCTATAGGCAAGAACAGTCCATCATGCCTTCTGCATATGGATAACAAGAATGAGAAAGACGCTAAGGCGATAAGCAGGATAGACATAGCAGGAATAGAAAAACTTAACTGTTCAGCATCGTCTTTTACAGAGTGTACAACGCTATCGACAGATGATATGGAGAAATTAATAAAGGCGTATAACAACGATGTTAAAGACATAAAGACACAGACAAACGTTGAGGATTTTGAAGGAAAACTTGGCGATAATCTTATATCTATTAAGGAATATTATCTAAAGAAAATCGCAGGAGAAGATATATTTGTTGAATAAAGCAAGTATATCTTTACCCTTGATTATAAATTTTACTGTGTAGGAGAAATGATTTTATGATAAATTATGATAAATTGATGGTAGTAGCTTATGATTTTGATGATACATTATTTGCACATTTTAATCATAAAACTGAGACAGAAGATGAAGAAGTGAATTATATGGCGGCATGTTTAAATGCTAATGTAAATAATTATAAAAATGTAAAAAATATATTCGGTATAGGTAGTGTGAATCAAAACCTAAAAGATTTTATGGTAAAATGTGAATCGGATTTTATAATTCAGGGGTTAATGAGCGGAACCTGCGCATTTCTTTGTGCTGATGCAAAGATAAAATTTGTTGAGAAACAATATGGTATCAATTTGCGAAATTGGTGTGTATGTGCACAGGAAAAGAAAATTCAAATGTTAAAAGCTTTATCATTAGTACATAATTGCAAATACGATAATGTATTAATAATTGATGATAACTATAAGGTTGTTACAATGGCAGCTGATGCAGGATTTCAGTCTGCAACACCAATTGAAATAGTTAATTTTACACAACGCCTGGAGAAATAGTAGACAGGTAAAACATCTAAAATAAGTGTTCGTTCGATGACCATACTTCATATGAAGTATGGTTATTTTTTTATGTACACCATTTCTTTGTATTGTTTTATTATTTCGCGATTCATCCATTCTTATATTGTTATTACAAATTAAGAAATGGAGGTAACTTAATATGATTAGAATGAAAATAGGAATTGACTGGGATGACTGTATAGCTCCTTTCAATTCGATTGCTTGTGAAATGGCAACGGAGGAATACAACATAACACCCGCATTAACCATTAATGATATCACATCATGGGATAATACGGGCAGAGCTTCTGTTATAAAGGAATTTTACAAAGGTATGCCTTTGTATATCAAGCAGTCAGAACGGATATCTGATACAACAAAGCAGTGTATCAGAAAGCTTGAAGAAATAGCAGATGTGTACATTATTACAGCCTGCTATCCGGAGTTTATGGGAGTAAGAGCAAAGCAGATTATGGACGCATTTCCAGAACTTCCACAGGACAGGATTATTCTTGGCGCTGCAAAGCACCTGGTACAATTTGATATGGTGTTAGATGATAATATCTGCAACGTATTAAATAGTCCGGCTAAATATCCAGTACTTATGAGAAAACCATGGAATGCAGATATGACAGGACTGTTGTCTGTTAATGATATGACTGAGTTTATGTTATTAGCAATGCATATTATTACTGGAGAGAGAATAGAAAAAATTAAAAATCCTTCAGTAATTGCGCTTGTAGGACCATCAGGTAGTGGAAAAACTGACGTGTTGAACAATCTTGCACAAAGCAATAAGTTGTTCCAGATACCGAAATCTTATACTACAAGCCCACATGGCAAATGGAGAACACGCATAAGTGAGGAGGAGTTCTGTAATACGCAGTTCTGTGAATCTACTAGGTATGGCGGATATGGTTACGGAACAAAAGCAGAAGATATAGAAGAAATCCTTTCTGCGGGAAAATGTCCAGTTATACCACTTGATATGTGTGGAGCAATTGGCATGAAGAGATATTTCCCTACTGTAATTATCTATCTTGATGCACCAAAGATAGAACTGATAAGAAGAATTGTGTCAGGTTATCTATCTGATGATGAAAAAACTTTGCGTCTTATATCTCTTGATTCAGAAAGAAAGAATCGGGAATTAGCAGACGTAGTTGTAAAAGCGGAAGATGCGGTAAAACGTATACATGAGCTAATATAGGAGGAATCAATAATGAGTTATAGTGTATTTGATGAAAGCGATATAAAAAAGGAAGTTCCTAACCGTGTAACTAAAAGAATCAAGGAAAATATGGATAAGTACAATATGTGTCTTAGTGATGCTTTTAAAGAAGCCGCAAGGACATATTCCACGCCAGGAACTACTTTATACGAGGCATTTATGACAGTGGATTATAGAGAATATATTCCTTGCGTGTACAGGGAAGAATATCTGGATTTTAATAAATATCCGTTACAGTATTAAGAAATCAAAAACAATCAGCCGCAATAGCGGTATATGTATTTAAGGAGGAATCGTTATGAAAATCAACAGCATCAAAACAAGAAACTTTATGGGACTTAAAGGTGTATACACAATAGATATGCCACATATAGCTGCATTAATAGGCAAGAATGGAATTGGAAAGACTACAATACTTACAGCTATCAGATATGCACTTACTGGTGAAGAGCCAGATGGAGACATAATTCATAAAGACTGTGAAGAATGTTCTGTTTCATTATACCTTACGGATCCTGCAGATGGCAGCGAAATTGAATTTGAGAGAATAAAAAACCGCACAAAGCCTTCTAAGTTTCGACTTAATGGTAAAGCGACTACTGCAAAATCCATGAATGAAAAGCTGGAATCAATAGTCAGTATTCCATTGGACAAGATTAAAATATTATCTAGCGCAGATATAGTAGCAGCTATGAAGCCACAGGAATTTGCTTCATTTATATTAAGTTATGTACCGGAGAAGATGAAAGTTGATGATGTTATATCAATAATCTCTGATTCAACTATCGGTATGGTAAACATTATTGAGGCAAATTTGCCTGAAGAGGTTGATCTTGATTCGCTTGATGAATTTGCGGAATTATGCAAATATAACAGGAAAGAGCTGAAAAAGCAGATTGAATCAAAGAAGGCTGCACTTATGGACAAACCAGTGGAGAAGCCATCATTTGACAGAAAAGAACTAGAGGAGCAGCTTTCTGCGATAAACGCATCCGAAGCAGAGATAAGGGTGTACAAGGCAAAGAAGGATTCTTATGATAGAGCTGTTGTTAATAGAAAAAAACAACAGTTATTGCTTGAATCGTTAAAGAAGGAGATAGCAGAAAACAAAGCTGAAAGACCCGATCCATTAACTAAAAAGAAGATAGAGGAAAAAGAAAAGAGTCTGCGTGACTCTATTCAGAACCAGCGTATAGCCATCAGTGGTGCATCAAGTGCGTTAAAGCAGTTAGAAATCACACTTGAAGTACTGGAGAAACCTATATGTCCGGTATCGCCTCTTATAACTTGTCATCAGGACAAAACAGTTGCAAAAGAAGATATCAGTGAATCTATCATTGCAACGAAAGAAGGCATTGCAGCTATGGAAAAGGAAGTATCAAAAACGGAAAAAGAACTTGCTGCAATGAAAGCGAAGCTTAATGCAATACGTGAAAACGAAATTAAGTATAATCAGAAAATCAGTGCAATGAAACAGGTTAAAGCACTGGAAGAGAGTAATATTGAACTCCCTGAAAAACCAGAAGAACCGAAAGTTGTTAATGTTGAAGAACAGAAAAATCTTATCAGAATAAAACTTGATGAGATTAAGAGTTATGAATCTGCTTTGGAAATATCAAAACAGATAGAAGTACTCTCTGATGAACTCAGAGATTACGAGAAATTGGTAAAAGCAACTGCTGAAAATGGATGTATAAGAACCGCTGTAATTAGCAAATATCTGGGAGTGTTTGAAGAATTGTGTAATAAACGCTCTACAAGCATTCGCCCTGAAATTGACTTCAAGTTTAAAGCAGACAAGGGAGTCGTTGTTCTTATGAATAACGGAAAAGGTTCGTATCTTCCATATTCGTCACTTTCTGGTGGCGAACAGGCGTATATGCTATTTATTTTAATGGATATGCTTAACAGCCTTTGCGGAAGTAATATTCTTATGCTTGACGAGCTGTCAGTGATTGATGAAGTATGCTTTAATGCCTTATTAGATATTGTGTGCAGTTATGCGTCAGAATATGATCACATACTGTTAGCAGCTGTGAACCATGATGATACAATTAGAGCGATTGAAGCACATCATGTTCCAATAATGAGTATTGCCGAGTGTAGGTATACAGAATCATTAGTTTCTTAAATTTTAATTTAGTCATATAAAAAGGATAGGCTGGCAGAGATGCTGGTCTATCTTTTTTTTATAAAAAATCGTGTACAGAAAACCGATATGAAAGGCTGTTCTGTCATACTTATTGTAAAATAAATAAAAGAAAGGATTTTAACTATGCCTTTTATTATTGGAATATTGTGCGCGATTTTATTGATAGTATCATTATATTGGGGTAATAATGAGTCTTCAAAAGCAAGAAAATGTTCAGACAAAAACATCATAACTGATATAACAAACAAATTTGCTGATGATAATGTTAATGTCATTCCAAATGCAGACAATAAATATGATACCGGGAATGTACACACCTCATCAAATGGCAATTGGTCCTATATCGTAGACTATGAAAAAGATACAATAACACTTTATCCAGATGATGTGGATAAATCTATGAAGATAATAGTTAGGTAATAATACTTTATCAAAGAAATAATGGAGGTTACATGGAAATGATAGAATTTATTATATAGTCTCTTCATTATTGATTGCTTCAATAATTCTTGAACTTTATTTTTTAATAAATACGGTATATAATTTTCGCGCGTTCTGTCGCTACCAAGATATCGAAAAGAGAGAGAAGGTTTTCAGAAGTGCAATAGGAGCAGTTTTATCAATGGTAGCAATAATTTATATATTAATATGTATAGTTTTCGACTTTTTATTGCAATAATAGCTTATAAAGAATATAATATAACTATTAATATAATTAATTTTTTATGAACACTTATAATTATTTACACATTTCCGTGTACAGAAATTTTAATGAACTAGGTAATGAACTCTACAGATTTGTTACCTTAATCTGATTCAATTCATTCATATTTAATAAGTAACCTAAATATGGATGCAAAGGAGGAATCAGATATGAATTATATTGGAAAAAATTTCCAATCAGAAATCAGAAAAACTTCTACATCCGAATCAACTATCTATAACAAAACGAGGGGCAATTCAGGCTCATCGTTTTTGGAGGCTGTGCGAGCATTAGAGGCAATTAAGCATGTTCGAGAACACCCATTGTTAATAGAAAAAATACAGGAGGTAGAAGAAAAATGGATGAAACATCAAAACGAATTAGCGAAAAGAAATATCAACGTATGATGGATATGTATGATGAGTATATGGCTCATACAAAATCAAAAGAAGAATACGTAGTAGCCCTGTTGGATCTGCTAGACGGGTACATCAAGTACAGGATAATGCTAAAAAAGAGGACTGTATCCGCAGAATATGAAGATTTAATGCAGCAAGGACGACTAGCTGTTTTGGAACAGATTGATACATATAATCCACATCAGTCAAAGCCTAGTAGTTTTTTTACTCAGTATATAGACCAATATACGCGAGAGATAACCAGAAATGAGGGTATGACTAATTATTATAGTCAGTGTTCATTTAAACTGGACAAAGTAGCCAAACAATATGGATATAAAGATTGCTGCGATTCAAGACTAAGCGCAGATACTCTTTCTATATTAGCCGAAGTTCCTTTAATGACAGTACTTGAAACAAGAAAAAACAAGGAAACAACATGTATATCTCTTGAAGCAACTTCTGATAATTTAGAACTTGAAAGTAGTTTTAAAAATCCAGAAAAAGCTCTTTTGGATGCAGAAATGAGTGAATTTTTATATTCACAGTATATGAAATGTACCGAACTGGAGAGATTTTTGTTAGATAATCTTGTTTTGGCGGACAAACCTGTGTCGTATAGAACACTACTTATACAACTAAAAACACCAGAAATGAGACAAAAGTTCAAAAAAGAACTTCCTCTTCATCCTGATCAGGTTTTTTTGGAACAAAAGACTAATCATGTGCTACGAAGCATTAGATTTAATCCAAGACTTAAAGCGTTGAATAAAAATGATATTGAGCCAGAGATTGATATTATTGAGCAGGCAAGCGTGGAGGATATCGAAGCAAATATTGTTAATAATTTCATATCGTTGTGACATAAAAGCCCGTGTTTTCGGGCTTTTCTTTTGCGTGAATAAAACATTTTCGTGTACAGAAAATTAGCTTGAACCACTGGTCAGTCATACTATATATAGATGATAAAGATGGGAGAAATCAAAATGATAACAACAATTCTGGAATACATATGGAAATTTCTTATAGGTATGATATCAAAATATGGAATCTTTGGAATAGGATTAGACATAATTATAGTCACAATGGTTGTTGTGGGTATACATGATATATTTGAAGCAATATTTGGCACAAAGAATCAGCGGAATGGTAACAAATACGAAGACTTTGTCGCTGAAAGATTAAAAAAGACATTTTGTGTGACTCCTGTGAGAAATGTACTGTTGGATAATAATGATGATGAAACAGAGATTGATATGGCTTTTGTTAATCGTAAAGGTATATTTGCAATAGAATGTAAATACCATTCAAAAGGTTATTCTCCAGTCCTTAAAGGTGGGTTAAATGACAAAGAATGGCAGGTGTCCGAAGGTAGAACCATGCTGAATCCATTCAATCAGAATCATAAACATATTAAGTTCATTGAGGATATAACAGGAGTAAGGTATATATATAATGTAGTATACTCAAGTACCCCATTTGAATTTAAGTATTTTGGGATAGTACATTCAAGTGCGGATGAACCGTTTATTAACGTATTTAAGGAATTGCGTGCTCTTACATATGATAAACCTGGACTTTTCCATAAAGGAACATCGTGTTTCTATAAAGCAGTATCAGTACTTCCAGATGTATTAACAGATGAAGAAGTAGAAAATATAACTAAACAGTTAAGCGGATATCAGATGGATAAGAAACAAAGAAAAGAATTTGCAAAGCGTATGGAAATGAAAGAGTTCCTACGTGAACATCCAATGAATTAGCATATTATGTATAAAAGGACAGGGTTGTATCAGCTCTGTCCTTTTATTGCATCCTCAATCATCCATTCTTATTATGTGCTATTAAACCAAAAGGAATGGAGGAGAGTTTATGGGAGATACATTTAACATTGCAGATGTAGCTGCGATCCATGGGATAGAGATAATCAAAGACAAAGGAAGTGAAGTGTTCGCTGTATGCCCTTTTTGTGGGGACAGACGTGGAAAATTTTCATATATTGTACAGAAAGGGGATAAGAGCAATATTTACAATTGCTTTGCCTGTGACGCTCATGGGGGAGTACTTGATTTACACATGAAGCTTTCTGGCAATGCTTATGGTTCAAATGCTAATAAGCAGGCAGCAAAAGAGATATTCCAGGCAATAAATGGAAACATGGAATACAAGAAATCGCATGAAAGTGCAAAAAGTATTCCAGTATGCCATGAAGCTGAAAAAGCTTCAGATGGAAGAATATCCGAAGTGTACTATGCGTTCTTGAAACAGCTTACACTTAAAGACGAACATAAGGCAGACCTTGTCAGACGTGGACTGACAGAAACGGATATTAAAAGATTTCGTTTCCGTTCTACTCCTGACATTAAACAAAAATATGATGCTATCAGGCATTTACTAGAGGAAGGCTATGATCTTGAAGGAGTTCCTGGTTTTTATCTTAATAAGAAAAACCAGTGGGATTTTAAAATTTCCGGAGTTGGATATTTTTGTCCAGTATATGACGGAGAGTATAACCTTATCACAGGATTCCAGATAAGAGTAGACAAGCCTGTAAATAAGGCAAAATATCTCTGGGTATCATCTTGTGGCTGCGAAAAAGGAGTAAGCAGCGGAGCCGTATCGACCTTTTTACCAGGAAAAATGAATCATTCTGTTATAATAACAGAGGGGATTCTTAAAGCCACAGTGATATATTCATTGCTAAATGGAGATGTATCCGTTATAGGCGTTCCAGGGGTAAAGTCTATAAAAGGACTGGAAGATTACCTTGACAGGTACAAAGGCAATGCGTATGTATTTGAAGCTTATGATATGGATAAAGCAGTAAAAACTGATGATCCGCATGAGAAGGAGAAGACAGAACGTATAGCTGAAGCTGCGGAGAAGTTGAAGGAGATGTGTCAGGAATATAATATTGATACACACTCTCTCACATGGGATTTTGATGAAAAAGGATACTGGAAAGAGAATTTTAAAGGTCTTGACGACTTCCTTTTATCATACGAGAAAAAAGATCTGTTCAAAGCGTATCTTTTAAAACGGACAAAATCATCACTAAAGGTCAGAAATTTCTTTCATGACGAAAAAGGAGTGTCGGGTTAACACCTGGCACTTTTTTATATGCTTATTCATCGTTCATATTTATATATGTAATTAATTTTAGAAATGGAGGATATTAATATGAAAAATTTCTCAAATTTCACAGCAAGTCTGCATACCCATGTAAGATCTCTTTATGATGCATACATTAATGCAGAGCAGCTGTGCGAAAAAATTGTTAAAATGGGTGGAAAAGGCTGTGCTATTACAGACCATGGAGTTTTATCTTCAATAGAGGATTATAAAACGGTATTCAGGGATAATGGGTTAAAGCTGATACCAGGATGTGAACTATATGTTGATGGTGGAATCCTTGGAAGACTGCATCTTGTCGTCCTTGCAAAAAACGACAATGGATATAAGGGTATATGTAGAATGGTAACGAATAGTAACTCAAATAAGCCAGCATCATTTCCTGTTATATCACAGGACGAACTGCTAAAAATTGCGACTGAGTACAGAGGCGATATATTCGCATTAAGTGCATGTATGCAAGGCGTGATAGCTGCCATATTTCTTCAAAATAAAACTGTAGAGGAAAAAATAACATCTTTAAAATCCAGACAGTCTGGATATAAGTCTCCTGGGTCAGTTGAAGTTATAAATGCAGATGAATCTGTCAGAAAAGCGTCTGAAGAAACAGATGCTTTAATCCTAAAGCGCGATAATACAAAACGCATAGCAGAAATGAAATTCGCTAAACGCGAAAAGGCAATAGGTAAAGAACTAGCGTCTGGTAAAGACATGACAAAAGAACTGGAAGAACTGGAAGCAGACAAAAAAGCATCTGCTGCCGCAAACAAGGGACTTCCAAATGTCAAGGCTGAACTTGATGCATCAAAAAAGAAGCTGTCTGCTGCCAGAAAAAAGCAGAAAGAAGTTTATGAGGAAGTAGATAAATATCTTTCGATTGAGAATGAAATCACTTCCCTGAAAAAGGAATTGAAGACAGATGATGAACTGTACACTATGGCTGTGAATACTGCCAAATTATATGACACCGCATTCGGACATGAAAATTTTATTGCTGAAGTACAGTTTCATGGAATACCAGAGGAAGCAAGGTGCTTTCCAAAAGTTGTAGCCGTGGCCAAGGATTTATCATTGCCTTTAGTTGCGACAAATGATGTTCATATCCTTGATAATAGTGAGGATGATCGGCTTCGGCGTCAAATATTGCGCTCGCTCAGGTTTGCGCAATCCCAGTCAGCAAAATGGCAGGAGGAAAATATAGGCGATTCAGAACTTTACTTAAAAGATAACGAAGAGTTATACAAAGCGTTGACAAAAATTATAAGTGAAGACGATGCAGAACGTGCCATAAAAAATATTGATGTAGTGTTTAACGCTTGCAATGTTGAATTTAAAACCGGCAAACATTACCCAAAGTATAAGGAGGAATCAAGATGAATGTAGAAGAAATTTTTGATAGAGAAATAGAAGAAGGAATCAGAAGAAGATTTCCGGAAGGAATGGATAATTCTCATAAAGAAAGGTTAGCCCGTGAAGTCCCTGTGATTAAAGAGATGGGTTATGTAGACTATCATCTTATAGTTAAGGACTTTCTTGAGTATGGACGTCTTTTGGGATATGTGCCAAAGGAAAGAATAGCCGAAGCGCCAATAACTATATCTGAACTTAAAGAGTTTATCCATGAAAATGGATGGAAGAATCCAGGTATGCGCATAGGCCCAGGAAGAGGGTCAGCAGTCGGAAGTCTGGTGTGTTACTTACTTGGTATAACTAATCTTGATCCGTTGAAGTATGATCTGCTTTTTGAGCGTTTTCTTAATCCAGAACGTGTGTCTATGCCAGATATTGATTCTGACATATCAGCAACATCAAGACAGAAGGTTATTGATTTTGTTAAGAACAAATACGGCGAAGGTGCTGTATGTGGCATTATGACAACTAACGCTCAGGCACCCAAAGGAGCTGTAAGAATTGCGGCAAGGTTTTATGGACTCAAGCAATATGATGAAGCACTCACATCATTAGGAAATACAATAGCAAAAGATGTACCAAAAGATGTTGGAATATCATTCGCAACTAAGGTAGATAATGCAGGCAAGCCAGATAAAGAAGGAAGACAGACATTAAAAGAATACTTAAATAATAAGTACTCAACAAATAAAGATGCACTTGAAGTTATAAGATGGGCGTGTCTTATTGAGGGAATGTTTACTTCTTATGGCTCACACGCTGCTGGCATTGTTATTAGCGATAATGGCGATGTGTCAGAGTATATACCACTTCGTTGGAATAAAAGTGCAGATATGTTTACAAGCCAGTGTGATATGGGACAGATTGAAGAAAATGGTCTTTTAAAGTTTGATTTTCTTGGGTTAAAGACACTTGATATCATCACAGAAGCAATGTTTATGATTGAAAAGAATCATGGCATCATAATTGACCCACTGAATATCAACCTAGAAGATCCGGCTGTATACAAAAACATATTCGCAGCAGGAAAAACTAATTCTGTGTTCCAGTTTGAATCTCCAGGTATGAAGAATATGTTAAAGAGGTTCAAGCCAGCATCTTTCAACGATTTAATTATACTTGTATCAATGTACCGTCCAGGTCCGATGCAGTATCTTGATGAAGTTATTGATGTAAAAAATGGAGTAAAGCCGATGGAATTTATGTGTCCTCAGCTTGAACCAATTCTAGGTAAGACATATGGTGCTATTGTATATCAGGAACAGGTTATGCAGATATGCCAGGATTTAGCTGGATTCACCCTTGGACATGCCGATGTAGTAAGACGTTACATGTCAAAGAAAAAAGCTAGTAAACTTGCACATGAAAGAGATGCATTTGTCACTGGATGCAGCAGTCACGGAATTTATGAAAGCGTCTCTAACGCATTATTCAATCAGATGATGGATTTCGCTGCGTATGCATTTAATAAATCACACGCGGCCGTATACGCTTATAATGCATATATAACGGCTTGGTTGAAGATGTATTACCCAGTAGAATTTTTTACTGCTGCCCTTAACTGGACTACAACAAAGAAGCTTGCAGGACTTGTGTACGAATCCAAAATGTGTGGCGTAAAGGTTCTTGCTCCCGATGTAAATATATCTGGCAGGGAGTATGTATCAACTGATGGATGCGTGCGGTTCGGACTGTCGTCTGTAAAAGGCATAAAACAAGCTGCAGATGCAATTGTCGCTGAACGGGAAAGGAATGGGGCTTATGAGTCATTAAAGGATTTCATAATGCGTGTCAGACCTAATTCGAAAACATTTAAAAATCTCGCTGATGCGGGAGCGTTTGACAGATTTTCAACTAACCGCGAGGCAATGAAGGAATATTTTGACGATATGACAGATCCATTAAAAAAGCATGATGAAAAGAAGTCATTCATCCAGAGCGCAGAGTACATCTTACCGATTATAGATACATTAAATACAGATGAAGCTGTTGTAACCGCCCAGATTTCAAATGGGATGAAAGCCGAGGTTGAGGCTGTTACAACTACGGCAAAGCTGTCTGCAAGGATTGATAACGCAAAAGCTGCACTTGCAAAGATTGACAAGGAAATAAACCTTATCAGATTACGTTTAACAGATGAAGATAAAACCGTGCGCCTGTCGAAAGAGAAAGACCTTCTAGGAATGTATGTAACAGAACATCCTATGGACTTTTATCCAAAAGCAGAAGAAGTCGGCGCTATAATGACTGATTCTCTGGAAGAGGGAGATACTGTTATTTATGGTGTTGTTACCAATCTTGCATTAAAACAGAGAAAATCGGATGGAGCAACAATGGCATTTTTTACTATCGAAGACCTGTCCGGTTCGGTTGAGGTTGCTGTATTTGCAAAACAGTATTCAGTATTTGGATCCATGTTAAAGGATGGAGCTGTATTAAAGTTTAAGGGAAGATGTGAAGCGGAAGAACACGAAGCAGAATCTGAAGACGAAGAACCGGAGATTACATACAAGTTTTACGCCCAGAGTGCAGAAAAGATTGCGATGAAGCAGAAACAGGTTGTGATACCGGTATCGTCTTATGCAGTATTTCATGCTGAAATAGAGGATGATTTCAGGCAGCAGTATGAAGATACAAATGGATATGAACTTATACTGTTTGATGAATCATTAGACGAAATGCGCGAAATGACCTATAGGGTTAAAGAAAGTGTATTAACGATAGAAAGAGCAAAAATTATCTAAATCTTCTGTACACGAATATTTTCTTTTATTTTTTCACGCCACAATTTTCATATTTATTAAAAGTCACGGATTATTTCCGTGGCTTTTTTTTTATGACATGCGTTTTTTCATGTACACGACATTCATATTTAATTTAGAACTCATTTATTTGAATTTTTGATTGAACAGGAGAAAAATTATGGCGAAATTAAATCTTGCCTTACTTTATGCAAGGGTAAGCAAAGCACCTGTAATTGCTAAAAATAAAGAAACAGGCGAATACAGCTATGGAATGTGTTATGTCGATGCTGTCAGAGGACTTAGACAAGTTGAAGACGGAGTAAATTATATACGCCATGACCATCCATTAATTATGTCTATGGAAAACGGTATCCTTGACGAAATTTCAAAATGGAAAGAAAACGATATCGTTCTCATCAAAGGTGTAGTTACAACAAAAACTATTATGAAAACATCTTTCTGTCCTGACTGCACAGATGAAAATGGCAATGGTTTCAAAAACCAGACAAGAGGAAGTCTTGTGTATGTTACTCCTATTAAAGTTAATAAAATTGCAAGCTATGGGGATGATAAGAAAGCAGCAATTGAAGATATCGTTAACAACAGGGAGATTTCTAATCAGATTTTTGTCTATGGAACTCTAATAAGAGAGCCTAAAATTTTCACAACTAAAAGAAAATTACAGATAACTCAGTATCCTATTGCAATTAACCGTAAATTTACAATCAGGACTGATGACCCTAATTTCAGAACTGACTGGCCATTTGTCAAATCATACGGAGAACATGCAAGAGAAGATAAGATTTTTCTGCAACAGGGAACAGAAGTTATTATTGATGGATTTATGCAGGCCAGAACTGTTCATAGAAAATGTAAGTGCGCTCAGTGTGGAAAAATATATGAATGGGCTGATCATTTAATGGAACTTGTACCCTATGACACAGAATATGTTAAAGGACATAAGTCTGAAGAACAGGTAAAAGCAGAATATCAGAAAAATATTGAAGATATTAAACAACAGATATTCAACAGTGGAGCATCCGAAGACCTGGATGAAGAGTTTAGGTCTGAAGATACGTCAAATTAAAGTTATTTCTTCCCATTTCTTCCATTTTTAAATTGTTATTAAAAATTTGGAAAGGGAGGAACGGATATGAATAATCGTCTAGCACGTCTGCGTTCGCTACAGTTAATGAATATGCTGCAGCCTTTTTTGCAGGCAGATATACTCACCCCATCCAGGGCTAAAAAGATAGTAGAAGAATTTGTCAGTGGGTGCACTGATGAATTAGATAATCTGGTTAATTCACCAGATATACCAATGCAGTTTGAAAACTGTTTAGAAATTATAAAAAATTTTAAGGAGGAAACATTATGTTAGACATCGAAAAATTACTTAATACTTATTCTGAATCAGGAAATAGTATTGAGACATTCAAAAAGGAGAATAGTGAAATAGCAGAGAATACAAAGGAACTCTACGTTAGAAGTGGAGACGTAATCTTTTTATCACTTTGCGAAATTCCTAAATATCAGGTCGAAGGAAAAGTTTCATTTTACGTTCTTAGTGATGAGTACATTACCGATGTATTGATGAATGGCAGTAGATTCTGCGTAGGCACCCTTGATGAAAATGAAATCGGCGAGGAATTACTTGAAGAATTGAAAAATACAACAGGATTAATGGCTATTATAAATGGCGTCAAGTATGTTGTGAGCGATCTAGCCATACCAACACTTACTATAAGAGCCGGTGTTGGAGGTGATGAAACAATAGCACGCCAGAATTTATTCCGAAATCTTCATTTCGCAGATGCAATGATTCACAGGAATGCACCGATACATTTCGTGTACAGGGAAGGCATTAATCTTGAGGGTAAAGAAGTAAGAAAAATTCTTGCATGTTTTGGTTCTGCCTATACTTATGTACCTCAGACTATAATGTATGATGCAGTTGAGGAAATTGTAAAAGATAATATCCTTGGCGACGTACCTATGAGACATTGGACAATCTCACATGAATTTACAGACATTGAACTGGAATTTCCAGAAATGAAAGAGGAGTTTTCTAAAGAATACGGGATTAATCTTATGCCGGGTATTTTTATGTGTACGTCAGATATAGGAAAATCATCGATTATAATAAGGGGCATATTTTATATCGGATGCTCCTATGTAATCATTGACGAAGTTCTGATTAAGCATGTTGGAAAAATCTCAAAGAAAGACATTCTGGAAAGGGTTCATGATGAGATATTCCCTAAAATAAGAACATATCCAGAGGTATTTGCAAAGTTAATTGGTGAGTATGCTGTTAATTATGAAAAGATTGATCTTGCAACTGAAAGCGGTTGTGAAAAAAATCTAAAAATGATTTCAGAACTTAATGCAAAGGTAATGCGTTCATGTTTTAAAGGAGTGATTCCGCTCAAGAAGATAAAGCAACTTGTAGAATGTATGAATGATGAAATTAATTCATCAATAAAATATACACTATATGATATTGCTCTTAATTTTTTGTCTATTCCAGAACGAGTTGAAGGATTTGACAGATTGACTCTCAATGAAATCAAAAAGGCAGCTGCCAAGGTGCCTGCATTTCTTGGAAAAAACCTTCATGAAAATAAAAAAGATGATGAGATTTTTCTCCTTCCGTTGTAATAATTTTCTAATCATATTCAGAAACCCCGTGCTTGTAACGGGGTTTTATTTTTGCTTTAATCAATCATTTTTAATTTGATATAAAAATTTAGAAATGGAGGAGACAATTATGAATGACAAATTGAAATTTAGAAAACTTGAAGCGGAGGATGTCGAATGCAAGGTCAGCGCAATTAATGCTGACGTAGGGGTTACTCTTTTACTTTACAAAAATGCCAGGGTGGACCAACAGATACTTGACGATGCTGTTGGAGCAACACGTTGGCAGCGTCATCATAGCAGAAACAATGCTAACTGCATTGTTTCTATATGGGATGATGAACTAAAACAGTGGATTGAAAAAGAAGACTGCGGAAGTTCGTCAGCGATAGAAAAGGAAAAGGGACTTGCTTCCGACTCTTTCAAGCGAGCATGTACCAACTGGGGTATAGGACGAGAATTATATACGGCTCCTCAGATAGTAGTGTTAAAAGATAAGCTTAGATCATTTGAGGAAATTGATGGCAGGATATATGTGCGAGATCAGTTTAAGGTCGCTGATATCAAGTACGATGGTGACAAAATATCATCTGTCACAATAGATGTATCTTTTGCGGGAACAATCCACGACAGTATAACATTTACTCACGGCCCATCAATGAGGGCTACAGTATTACCAGCTGAATCCGCAGTTGGACAAAACTGCCCGAAGATGGCGACAGTTTCACCGGCTACTTCATCTGGAATTGCAGATGATGAAGTGATTTTAATTGGTAATTGCAGAGGAAAAAAATACGGAGAAGTAAAAGAAACAACAGTGTTTAAATCTTTTCTTGCATGGGTTAAGACATCGAACTGCTCATACCCGGACGAGAAGAGAAGAAGCCAGGCATTAAGATTTAAAGAGCTGGCAATGAAAACAGCATAGGAGGAATCAATTATGGCAGATAAGTATAGAAACAATGTAATTGAATTTAAAAAAGTTAGTATCGGTAATGAATTTTTCTGTTATGACACTGAAACAACAGGACTTAAAGCTAATGAAAACGACATCATTGAGTTTTCAGCAGTAAAAGTAATGGCAGAAACTAATGGAACATTTACAGTTCTGGATGAAATGGATATTTTTATCAATCCAGGCTATCCACTACCACCTGTTATTACAGAGATTACCGGCATAACAGATGAGAAACTTGCAAGAGAAGGAATTAGCCCAGGAGATGCAGCATCACGTATCTGTGAGTTTTTAGGAGAAAATCCTTTGCTTATCGGGTACAACTCTGTATCGTTTGATACTGCTTTTATGGATTCTCTGTACAGAAAAACATTAGGTATGCCATTTACATATGCGGTTCAGCTTGATGTACTTACAATGGCAAAAGAGAAGACGCCAAAACCTCATAAACTGATTGACATGGCATATAAATTTGGCATTGCTGAAAAATATGCTTTCCATGCATCAATAGATGATGCTAAGGCAACACTTGAGGTGTTTAAGCGACTGCTGCCGATGTACGATGAAAAAGAAGATGTCCCAGACATGACTGATTTTCGCGTTACAAATGTTGCTAGATGGACAAAATCTGAGACGTTGGACAGAGTATACGTGAATAACAATTTCCACGCATCTGTTTATTACGATGTTGTGAATAAAAGATGGGAGATTGGTGATAATCTTCCTGATGACATCGTAATAAAGGCAGTGCTGGATTTTAAAAGAATTTCGTCGATTGATGAGATTTTATGAATAATCATTCATAACAAAAAGCTCCTTTTAATTAAGGGGCTTTATTTTTTACAAATTTAATCATTCATATTTAAGTAAATACCTATTATTAAGGAGGAATCAGAATGAAAGAAAAAGATTTTTACGAATTGCAGGATAAGGTGGAAAAATTAAAGGATGTGACTGACGGATGGTTTCCAACTGTCGATGAGCTTAAAAGATACGGCGAAGACAACCTGAAAACAAATTATATTGAGCTGTTATCTTATTTTGCTTCTGATCCGTTTAAAAGAGAACAGAATCCTGATTACTTCTCTGAAAAATACAAAGAAACTGTTAAGTACTGCAAAAAATTGTTGTATAATATCAGATTAAAGTAAAAGTTGTTTTATTTCTGTTACATTCATACATTCTTATTTTGTTCATAAAAAATTTGTAAAGGAGGAAACAATTATGAATAAAGTTATATTAATAGGAAGATTAACAAGGGATCCGGATGTGAGATATTCACAGACTGGAGAAGGTTCTATGGCTGTGGCAAGATACACTCTTGCTGTAGATAGAAGAATAAAGAAAGATGGTGAGCAGTCTGCAGATTTTATAAGTTGCGTTGCATTTGGCAGAGCAGGAGAGTTTGCAGAAAAATATCTTCATCAGGGAACAAAGATTGCCATAACAGGACGAATCCAGACAGGTAGTTATACTAATAAAGATGGTATAAAAGTGTACACTACAGATGTAGTTGTAGAAGAACAGGAATTTGCAGAAAGTAAGTCTGCGGGTTCATCTGCTGCATCATCCACTCCATCTACCCCTGCTGGCTCAGCAGGAGATGGATTTATGAATATCCCAGATGGGGTTGAAGATGAAGGTCTTCCTTTCAATTAAATCCTAGTTATTCATAGTTTAACCCCTGCACAATGCAGGGGTTTTTATTCTACGACAAAGTATAATAAATCGCTTTTTAATTTGTCTAATTTGTTTTTAGACTTTATTTTTTTGTTTACATCTGCAGCAATTATGTCGTATTCAATATCTGAATTAAGCCGAGAAGATATATCGATTCTGTTTTCGGCTGCCTCTATAATAAGCATAAGCATCTGTATGGACAGCATATTAGCATTTTTAATATCAGCGACGACAATCTTTTTGCCTGTATATAAAGCCTGTACAGCAAGTTCAAACTGAACATCGCTGAAATCTGTATGGACTGTTTTCCATATATCCAAATCGGTAACGATGTGATACTGGTCTTCCTTGGCATAGCTATATAAAACTTTCATTCTGGCAGCAGATACTCCTAAATACGCAAATCCCCGGACGGAAAACCCGTCATCAAGAAAGCATTTCAAGATTTTCTGTTGCTCAAAATCAAAATCTATTAAAAATTCACCCATAGCTGCATTAATCACCGGCTTATTATCCAGATTATATATAATTCCATCATTTTTATTCATAACACATCACCTCATCAATCTTAATCTACATATAGTATGACAGATTAAAGTTTTATGTCAATTCTCTGTACACGATTTTTGAAAAAATCATGCACGGAAAAGTATGTAGCCTTTTTATATTTTTCACTCCTCAATCATCCATATTTATTATAGAACAAATCGAAAGGAGATTAGCATGTCCGAACAGGAAAATTTTAGACAGACGGAACAGTTTCTTAAAGTAATGATGGAAACCTTGACGAAATGGCTTAAAGCGTTAGGTGAATACCTTGAATTTCGTGGAGAGACATCAGCACAGAGGGAACTTGGACGATGGCTCAGCAAGAATGGTGGAGATATATACCAGATAAAAGGAAATTGTGCAGAAGAATTAAAACAGTCCTTAACAGAAAGAGGAATAGGCTTTATCCCGGACGTTTCAGATAATCACAATCTGATAATCAGGGATATAGACAAACAGAGAATACATGACATCAATAAAGATATTTTAATAGCAAGATCAAATTACTTTCAGGAAATAGATACATCAGCTCTTGAAAATGCAGTTGCATCGGTGGATAAAATCACAGATAAAAACATAATAACACTTCATAACCTGTCATCTTACCAGGTCGAAGTCTTGAAAAATAAATGTAATGATATAACCCGTGGCTTCATGGTGGGAATAGGAAATGGAGAAAAACCGGGACGATACAATTTATCTGTCAGTGCTCCAAAAGTATTTAACAGATCACAGGAAAAGGATCTGTGCAAAGCTTATCTTGACATGGCATTCAGTTTGTATGGCGCAAATTCAGCTATTAAACAGAAACAGATTGATGCGGACAAGGCTTTTGAAAAAAAGATTGCGTCAATCAAAGGCGTAAACCGCAGTTATTACATAGTCGGGGCAGATGATATCCAGAAGTATATAGAGCTGAATGGCAATGGGTTTGAATACTACGAACGCCAGAAAGATCCATCTGGAGAAATATGTGATATCGAAGTCAAAAGATGTGACATTTTCGATGATAATTTTGATATGGAACTACAGATATGTATGGATAAATTAAAGAATAAAACCATATTAACATCTGTCGATGAACTCTCAAAACACCTTAATAATCCGAAGAGGAACGTAAACTTTGACCGCCCAGAAAGGACAAGGAAAGAAAATGAGATTGCTTTTTCTGAACATTCTGTGGTTAACATGATAGACCGTCTTGTGAGGAAAAATATATACAGCAGACAGGATAATATAAATCCTGATGATGCATTCAGATTATACATGAATGAAGCGGATGATATTGTAAATGCATTGGTAACAAATAGTCCTGCGAGAAATTACTCCGATTTACAGATGGCTGACATCCGCTCTTATTGTGACAATGCTCCTATTGATATAAGCAGGTATAAAAATGTCAAAAGCGTGTTAACTAATTACGCTCTTGAAAAACATAAAGCCCAGATAAAAGAAATTCAGAAAGAAAAAGAACCTGTCAATATTGTTAAAGAACATCAGCAGAACAGAGAGAGAGGACGTCATGATATACAAGATAGATAAAGAAATTGCAAAAAAGAAAAATATCAAAATATATATTGGCCTTGGCATAGTTGGATATATATATATCGCATGTGTTTTCTTCCAGTGTATAGCTCTCAGACGTGATAATCCAAGACTTTCAATTAATGAAGCAGTTGACAAAGCACTATCATATGTTTTTATTCATCCTTTAAATGTATTCCCGATATCAATAGGATCCATAATGGAATTAATCTTCATAACTATACTGGTCGTGCTTTTAGGCATATTGATATACACGTCAACAAAGCGTCCCAAACATGATAATCCAGAAACAGTTAATGGTGAAGCACACTTAATGACTGCAGAAGAGCTGCATCAGTATAACCTGAAGTTTTCATCTCCGCTTAGAAAGGAAGAAAATGATGGATTCAATAACATGATTATAAGCAAAGATATTAGACTGGCAATTGATAACAAAGGTACCAGACGTAACTGTAATATCCTTGTAATTGGTGGTTCTGGTGCTGGTAAATCAAGATTTTTCGCAGCTCCCAATATATTGCAGTATAACTGCAATTTCGTTATAACAGATCCTTCCGGAGAATTGTTGCACGATTATGGCAAAGCTTTGGAAGATAACGGATATGAAGTCAAGGTGTTTAATATTACTGATGTATACCGTTCAAACAGGTATAACCCATTTCATTATATTAAAGAAGAAAAAGACATATTCATTCTTGTCAATACACTAATCAAAAACACGACACCTTCAGAAGGAAAAGCAGCAGATCCATTCTGGGAAAATTCTGAGAAATTGCTTATTACTGCGCTGGTTGCGTACTTATGGCACAAAATGCCGCCAGAAGAACAGACCTTTGACCATGTAATCAGACTTCTTATGGCGGAGTCAGTGTCAGAAGATGAAACAGCAGCAACTATGGTTGTATCTGCACTTGAGGAAATGTTTAATGAGTTAAAACGTGAGGAACCGACAAACCTGGCAGTAACCCAGTATACATTATTCAAAAAAGCAGCTGGCAAAACAATTCAAGGTATCATTATATCGGTGGCAGTCAGACTGCAGGCTTTTGTTCTTGATGACATTAAGTATCTGACAGCAAAAGATGATTTCCAATTTGAACGTTTTGCAGATACAAAGCAGGCGATATTTATAGTCATTCCAACTTCTGATACAACATTTAACTTTATTGTGTCATTGCTGTACAGCCAGTTATTTTCATCACTATATACATATGCAGAAACAACCGCAGAATATGGGTGGAAAATCTGTACAGATAAATATAGCATCATAAAAACATTGCAGGCAGCAGATGCTAAATCATCAAAATTAGCAAAAAAGAAATGCAAAAAGCTCGTAGACAAAATAGTAAAAGAGGGAGTGGACGTCGAATATGACGAGCAAAAAAACATATACAAAGTCTATTCTAAAGCCAAGAATAAAAAGAACAGAGTTCTTCTGGGCTGGCGTGGAAAAGAACAGATCAATCCATTTCTTGAAAGTCTGAAGAATTTAACTGTAGAACCATGCGATACAAAATGTCCTAATCATGTACGTCTTATTCTGGATGAGTTTGCTAACATAGGACAGATTCCAGATTTCGACCAGAAACTTGCAACTATGAGAAAATACGAGATAAGCTGTTCTATTATTCTGCAGGCCTTGTCGCAGCTTAAAGATATCTATAAAGATAAATCGAATACCATCGTTGCTAACTGTGATACGAAACTGTTTCTTGGTAGTGATGATACAGAGACCATCGAATGGATGTTAAAAATGCTTGGAAAGCGAACTACTACAGTTGTGAATGAATCATACCAGAATAATATAAATGGTTCAACGAGTTACAATAGATCATCAATAGAACTTTTGACAATAGATCAGATATCAATGATGCAGGATGATGAATGCCTTGTACGTATAAGAGGTGTAAGACCTTATTACGGAAAGAAGTACGAGCTGACGAAACATCCTAATTATCAGTATGCACAAAAAGTTGCTGATAAATTTGAAATCCCATTGGCAAAAGAGGCTGTTAACAGGAAAAGCGGACCGTTACGTTTAAGATTAAAACAGGCAGAGGATAAAATGAAAGCTGCCGGAGCATCCGTTGAAGATAATAATATAGCAAAAGACATAAAAGATGAAGAACGTAATCCACAGGTAAAAAAGTATGATGAAAGAAAAGCAAAAAATGCAGCCAGAAAATCTGTTGCCAATGAAGCGAAGAGAGAGGCTGAAGAAATGGATGCGGAATTTTCAGCGGATGCAGAAGGAATGATTATAAGTTCATTTTTAAGCACGGTGGGAGTTAGTCCGTCATCATCTGATGAGGATATAAAAGAATCAGCTGAGAGCTATATCGAACTTCTTAATCCTCCATCTGAAAATATTTCATATAAAAGAACTGAGTAAACAGTTTTGGAAACACAAACATACATATTTACTTTAAAGACAAGGAAATAATGGCATTTATGTTATATGTTGTATTAATGAGTTCTTACATTATTTCCTTGTTAATAAACAAAGAAAGGATTTTTTATATGAAAAAGATTCATGTAACAAGAAAAAATCTCAGAAAAAAGATCTCATCTTTTTGTGAGAACAAGGCAATTCCTTATGGAAATGCACTGATAGCAATAGGAATTATGATGTCTAATTCACTTGCTTTTGCAGATGCAGCATCATTATTAATGGAGTTTTTCGTATCAGGTATATGTAAGCTTATTCTTGTGGCCGGAGTTATATTCGTTGTTATGGGATTTGTTCACTATTCGTCTGCGAACTCGGAAGGCGATGGACCTGCGAAGAATAAAGCCATAGGACAGCTTATAGCAGGCGTCATGTTAGCTGCTTTAAGCATTTTCCTTGATACACAGAAGAGCACATTAGTATCAATGATAACAAGTTAATATAGTTAAAAGCCGGAGTTAAATATTCTGGCTTTATTTCAAGGAGAATATTGTGGAATTAAACTTAAAAAAAAGACAAATCAATTTAATTTCTGTATTTTTACTGGGCTTTTTCTTCCTTTTAATATTTGTAGTGCCAACTGCCAATGCGGATGACTTCATTAACGACATGGCAGACACAATATTAAAAGGTGGTATGCAGGTAATATGGGATACGTTAAACAAAAAGGGCATATTTGGCTCACTATTTGAGTTCGTGACAGGCGATGTTGACAAGCTATTAGGTTCATCAGTAATTAACAAAATTAAAATAATAGCGTTAGGGATAATTATGGGTGTCTCTGTTATTCACTTCTTAGAAGCGGTTGACCGTGGACAGGATCATGTAGAGTCAGTTTTTAAGATACTAGTCGAGTTCTGTATATCAACGTTGTTTCTTATAAATGCTGAAAAGATTATGGCCCTCATCGCAAAAGTTGGCATTGTTTTAGTCGGATTGCTTAATACAGATGTAACCGAAACGGATAATACGTCTCAGAGGGAAGCTTTGCTTGTAGCAATAAGCGGAAAAACTGATGGCGGTATCTTCTGGTTCGTTCAATGTTTTGCGACTTTATCTATCCCATGGATCATGTCACTTCTTATTGCTATCGCTGCAAAATTCGTAATAATACAACTGATGCTTGAACTTGCTATAAGACGAGCATTTGCAGCTCTTGCCATAACAGATATATATAAGGAAGGCTTGAGAAGTGCAGGAGTCAGGTATTTTAAAAAATATCTCGCAGCGTTTATCAAGTTAATGATATGTGCGTTTATCGCAACACTCCTTCCTAAAATAATGATTGTTGCCGGACCAGAATCCTTTGGAAGCGTAAGCAAGGCATTTGATTATATGTTTACTGTAATTGCTATCAACTTTGCCGCCATAGGAATAATGCTAAAAGCCGGAGAGTACGCAAACGACGTTACGGGTGTTTAAAGAAAGGAGGCTCACTGACGTGAGGTGCATTTTATCCCCATTGCAAGACAATGGGGAATGCACTCTGTATATTATGATAGATGTAGAAATGTCTGACGACATCAGAAAATATGAAACAAAGACAATAGGAATGTTTACAACCAGACAAGTTGCCTGCATTGTGATAGGTCTGGTTGTCGCACTACCTATTGGACTTCTTCTACCATTCAAAGACGTCTGGAATAAGATTCTTGCAATAGTATTTATAGCATTACCTTTCTGGTTTTGCGGACATAAAGTTAATGGAGCGAATTTTGAAGTGTTGGCACTCAGATTTATTTATCTGAAATATCTGACACCGGCAAAGAGAAGAGTTATCCAGAAGAACTGGTTCCATGAATCAATGAATGAATACAATAGATACTTGGAAAAAATAAAAATACTAAAACTGAATAAATCACAGCGTAGTGAGTACGAAAAAATGAAAAAAAAGGGCAATATTAAATACAGTATACGTAAAGAATATAAGGTATACAAATGACCAGACAGGAGGGCAGAATGGCAATAACTAAAGGATTACCTAAGTCCAGTATAACAGGTAATAATGAAAAAAAAACAGGGAAAGACAATAATACATCGGATAAAATATCCATGCAGGAATCTGCTCATATAAAAGCTCAGTCCAAGGATATAGGTAATACAGCAAGACAGACTAAAAAAAGCGAAAATAAAACAATGAAATCCCAGATGCAGGCTTTTATAAAAAAGATTGCAAAAATAGATAATCTACCTAAAAATGTCAGAGAATCAATACCATTTAGTGGAATAATGCCAAATGGTATCATAGAAACATATCCAGGTACTTTTACAAAAACCTATAAGTTAAATGATGTTAATTTCAACATGATTCCGGATGACGAACAGATGGCGATATTCAAGTCATATATGGATTTTTTAAACTCGTTCAACGAAAAAACCAGATGGGAAATAACGATATTTAACCATGAAATAGATAAGCGTAAGACTATTGAGGATATAAGAATTGTTCCTCAACGTGATGGCTTAAATAAGTTCCGTCAGGAAATGAATGCTGTATATCTTGATAATCTGAAAAAAGGAAATAATTCTATCAGACAGGACAAATATCTTACGATTGCAGTAGATGATAATGATGCAGAACATGCCGCCAGAGTTTTATCAAAGACAGATACAGTTATTTCACAGAAAATCAGACGCATGAGTAAAACAGAGACAAAACCATTGACAGTTAAACAACGTCTCAAACTTCTGTACACGATTTACAACCAGGATTCCGATTATCGACTTGCAACCGGAGTAGTAGACGGGAAAGAAGAATTAAATCTTAATTATGTTGAAAAAATAGGACTGTCTGTTAAGGACATCATCGGACCATCAGACTTTGACTTTTCCAATGGTGAAACTTTTAAGTTGGGTGACACGTATGCACATGCGATGTATCTGGAAAGAGTGCCTGCATACCTTAGTACATCATTTTTATCTGATTTGTCAGATGTACAATGCAACATGCTCATCAGTGCGACGTCTGAAATCATAAATCAGGAAAAAGCTGTTAAGATGGTACGTAATAAACTTGCATCAATAGAAGCTAGAGCTACAGCTGTAACTAAGCGAAACGGAGATGACGGCGTGTATTCACAGCTGCCTCCAGACCTCGAAAGAAGTCAGAACGCTGCACGTTCATTGCTGAATGATCTGACAGGACGTGACCAGAATCTCTTTTACATAACATTTGTAATAGTTGTATTTTCCCGCAGCAAGGAACAGTTAGATGAAAATGTCCGTCTTGTAAAAGAAATAAGTGGCAAACATTTATGCGTAGTTAAACCTTTAAAATATCAGCAGGAATTTGCTCTTAATACAGCATTGCCATTGTGCCGTAACGATTTATTTGTTGAACGATTATATACGACAGAATCAGCATCGGTATTTATCCCTTATAATGCACAGGAAATTTCACAGAAGAATGCTATTTTTTATGGATTAAACCAGACTACAAAAAGCATGATACTGCTTGACCGTACAACTGGTGATAACTATAACGGATTGATATTTGGCTTTCCAGGTTCCGGCAAATCGGTTACTGCCAAACTGGAAATGATTCCTGTGCTGCTAAATAAGCCAAACGCACAGGTATTTGTAATTGACCCACAGGGAGAATACTTCCCACTTGGAGATGCCTTTAATGGACAGATTATCAGGCTCGCACCGGGTTCAAGGGTATATGTCAATCCTCTGGATCTCGATATATCACAGGACGACGAAGAAGAAATAGATCCTATTACAATGAAAGTAGACTTTATCCTGTCAATGTTCGATATTATTATGGGTAAAAACAGAGTACTTGATGCAATTTACAAAGGTATTATAGACAAATGCATAAGAAAGATATACAGACCATACATAGATGAATTAAACAGAACTGGGAAGACGTGTGATGTGTCACGTTGTCCGACATTATCTGACCTTTATCAGGAGTTGATTATGTTGAAATCGGAAAAGTACGAAGCCGGACAGCTTGCTGATTATCTGTATCAGTTTGCAGTAGGATCATTTGATACATTCGCACACCGTACCAACGTGGAAACAAAATCCAAATTTATTGTTTATGACACGAAAAGACTTGGTACAGGTATGAAAGAGTTAGGACTGCATATATGTACTAATGACATATGGAATCGTATGATCGCTAATTCAAAGAAAAAAATATTTACATGGTTTTATATTGATGAGTTTCATGTTCTGCTTGAATCAGACAGTACAACAGCATTCCTTCGACGTGTATGGAAGATGGCAAGGAAATGGAAAGGTGTTCCGACTGGCATCATGCAAAACACGGAAGATTTGCTTAAAAGTGCAGATTCGCGTGCAATCGTCAATACTACATCAATGGTCATTATGTTAAAGGCGCCGCTTATGGATAGGCAGAACCTTGCAGAACTGTTTAACCTAAGTCCGGCTCAGCTTGAATTTATAACCGAATCCGAACCTGGACATGGGCTTATTTACAACGGAAAATGCACCGTTCCTTTTGGGTTTGATTTTCCTCGTGATACGGAAATATATAAGATTATAACAACCAAACATGATGTCAAAGGTGCTGCATTTGCATAGCAGAAATAAAAGAAGAGGTGGAAATTTATGTTTACAGTATCTTTCAGTGATGTTTCTGTTGATTTTATCCTAAGCATAGTTGTTGCTATTGCCGGCATAATATCATTTTTTCTATACAAGGATATACGCAGAAAACATTTAAACGATCCGGAATACCAGAAGAAAAAAGAGCGGACGGAGGAAGAACGTCGAGAAAAAATGAGGCTCGAAAAAGAGAATGATGAATTAAATTCTCTTATGATGTCAAACGCTGATGATTATAAGGATGAGTAAAACAAACGGGCAGAAGCATGTATGTTTCTGCCTGTATTGCGTTAAAATGCACGATATATCAGATTGGAGAATTTATGGAACAAAACCAAAACACGATTGAATCTTTAAAAAAAGCAACCGACTTTGTGAGCGAAACAATACAAAAACATAACGAAAAGAAAATTGATAAATATGATTTTGGATGGAAAGCTCCATCGCAGCACATTAGCAAACAGGAAGCATCGGCAAATGAGTTAAACAACACGGCAGGGAATCAAGCATATAGGTATACTTCAATAGTTAATAATCGTGATGATGCTGGCAAAATAAGCAGTGGCGGACATAGCACACATGATAAAGCTCATAATTCAGATAAAGCAAATCCAAATAACAGAATATACGCATCAAATACAGCAAGAATAAGCAGTATGAATGGTAATTCGGACAATGAGAAATTTAGTGTTGGATCAAAGATGCCGCCACATGCTCAGCATAATGAAAAAAGCTCCTTCAATGAAAGCAGATTTAGCGTTGGTGGTTCAGAAAGACTTAACCTATATGATGCAAAGACTGGAAAAATAAAGGCAGTACCATCAGATGCAAGAACATTGGAGAAAGCAAATATTTCCACTCAAAAAGATGCAGCGGCAAAGAAATATGCAGTAGAACATTTAAAATCTTCAAATAAAACTCATATTGACAATCAAGAGACATCTCTTGGAAATACAAACCCACAGGGAATATATAATACAGGAAGACATGACATGACTGCAATAGCCAATGCTGCTGTAGAATCCGTAAGAGAACAGTATAATACGGCTGAGAGTGTTGAAGGCTATAATTTTATTTATGGACGAAACAATGATTCATATGGCGTAAGCTATGGATCAAAATTTGGAATTGGAACGATAAGTAGAAGCGCAAGTAAAACAGCAGTAAGCCACTCTATATATAATAATAGTGCAGATGCAGACAGATTAACCAGGATGTTTGGCAATGATTACCGCATAAACACTACTAGGACAGGTAATATAATTGCAGATCATAAACATAATGTAGACGCAGTAGAAAAATACTTAATGCAGCATAATATTAACGCCAAAAATTTAAACCGTGCAGAAATAATATTGGCGTTAAATTCTGGTGAATTAAAAAAATGGTATCATCACGGCAGTAATATCAAGGTGGACTCTGATTCTGATTTAAAATTTGCTTTAAAAGAATTATTGAAGTTAAGAAAAGATGAAGATGTCATTAAGCAGTTTCAAAACACAAAAGGTGGGATAAAAGATACTGCAAAAGCATGGGTGCATGATTCATTTGGAGATTCAGATATAGCACAGGGAGCGAGAATTGCAAGTGCATCTAAATCTGTAGCAAAAGTATTAGAAAAAGCAGTTGTTGTTGCGGGTAAAGGACTTATCAACACAGGACTTAATGGTGTAACTCTTACAAAAAAAGCGCCTTTAATTAAAGAGGAAATTTATACAAAAGTCAAAATCCGAACAGCTAAATCAATAGAAGAAAAAGGGAAATTCAAAGAGCATCTTAACAGCGTAAAAGAAACAAAATATAAAATAAATTCTAAAAATATGGAAAGCAAGCATAAGGTTAGCTCTTTTAATCCGGTAGGCAATGCAAAAGCAAAGGCAAAAGCAAAAGTAACCGAAAAGATTGAAAATACCAGATTTATGAAAAGGTTTAGAGCTATCCAAAATAGACTTGGAAAAACCAAAGTTGGAAAGGTTGTAGGTGGAACTCTTGATAAATTTAAGAAATTTGTTTCGGCTTTTAAATGGGCTATTATAGGAATTGCAATAGCAATTATAGTATATATGTTATTGGTAGTAGTTATATTAGGGGTTAGCGGTAAAGCTGGATCAGGAACGTCTAAGGCTGCAGAAAAGGATGCAGGAACAACTAATGCACAGCAGTCAATCAATTATTTATATGGTTATCATAATGCATACTCAAATAATATATATCAGGCAAACATGTCGAACATGAATGCCGATGGCAGCCTTATGATTGAGAAGCGCTTGCCTAACTCTTGGTTTTCTCAGATGAAACAGTCAGATGAATATATCAACCAAGGACACGCATCTGTATGGTATAACGGTTCAATGGCTGGATATGATTTATCAAAATACTGGGGAGAGGCGTCAGATAAAAACAACAGTTCACTTGGCTATGATGTGTCATATGATTATGATACCAATTCCTATGGCTCATATGGAACCAGAGCATGTTATACCGATGCTATACAGGTGCCAACAGATGAAATAATTGGTTATGATGACGATGGAAACCCTATATACAAAACAAAAACGATATTTGTGGAATTTAATGGACATGCAGGATTTAATGGAGAGGCTGGAATGGTATATGAAGGACTCAAAGGGCTTCCCGATGGAGCAACAATTAAATTCAATTATAATGGTTCAGGACATGATAACTATGTAGTAGAGAGTACAAATGGCGGGGAACTGCTTGCTGACTGGAAAGAAAGGGTAAATGAAAATGTAACCGAAGTACCAATAAAGACCATTGTACATTACTGGTATCGCGGCAGCAGTTATTCATGCCATATAACTGAAAACAAGGTAAAAGTATATACTAACAGCGAAGGAAAAGAGTATACGTATAACGTAGATGAGTTTTATAAGGGAATACTCACCATGGCAGCAGGCGCAACCGATAATTATGAAAGTGCAGAAAATGACGGTTCGGAAATAGGACATACAGAAAATGTAGATTTCTACAAAAAGTACTGCAAGAAGTTATTTGACCAGATAATGGAAGACGCAAAAGTTGTACTTACATATAAATATGAAGATAATCCAGCTGAAAGAGTAGACTGGGAAGTATGCGATACAGATACTGGAGCAGTATATGCGTGCTCACATTCGGGATTTAGCTGCAAACCTACACTTGAAATCTTTATACAGCATACTGGCATAGCAGATATGATGCTTGAGGATTCCAAGACAACTTTTGGAGAAGCAGGTGATAAATGGATGCATTCAAACGGTTCAACAGGAGTTTATAAGGTTACAAATAAAAGTGACCCGGAATATGTACAGTGGCTTACAACATACAAGACTGAGACAGATATGCCTGTGTGGGGAAAAAATCAGCATGAAAAAGAAGATCAGATAAAAGAGGTCTTTCCAAAGTCAAAATGCAATAAGACACATGATTACACTACAGAAATGGCTAATACTATTGAAATGTACAATCTTACTGTAGAAGACTGGAAAACAAGCGTTACCGGATTGTTATTCCCGGCAGAAGTTGGTATTGCTGATTTCACGTCAGATAAAACCATAAAGGCGATGAAGTCGATGGACAGCATGAAGGATCTGTACGATAAAAACATTGACTGGAGCAAAGTCAACTGGGATGAATTTACGACAGGTGATGCTTCGCTTGATGAGTTTATGAAATTTGCTACAACGCAGGGATGGATCCAGAAAGAAACTGGACAGGTTGGATTGTGTTATTTCACAACAATGATGATGATTGCTATGTATATGCACCCAAATGAAGCTGATTATATTAAAGAAAATCTTGCAGAATATGCTAAAGCATGGTGCGCATCAGATGGTGAGTTTTTTGGTGCTAGGGAAAATGGTTCTGGAAACAGCTGGGAATCAAAATTCGGAGCGAAAATCGGATATGATACGACATTCAGTACGCCTAACGATATGCGTGTGGCTATAAGCGAACAGCTTGAGAATGGTAATCCAGTAGTTCTTCATGTTCGCGGACAGTGGGACGGACCAACTGGAGAATATCACAGAGGCGGCGACCAGCATTTTATGGTTATATATGGGGCTGATGCTGAAGGCATAAAAGTTGCCGACCCGGCGGGTACCGCTACTGGCAAGGTTATTCCTTGGGAATCTCTATATGAACAGATAGGCGAAGGAAACCAAGGAACCGGCATAAGAACTATTACACCCATGAGCTAGATGCTGAAGTGGTAAATTGCAAAATGGTTGGGAGATGGAAACTTCCAACCATTTTCCTGTACAAGATATTTATGATTTTCTCATTTTCTTTCTTATAAGCCAAATAGAAGTTTATGTTCATTCATACTTAATATAGGACATGAAAGGAATTTCAACATGGAACAGGAATATGTAAATCTATTAACATTAACAGAATATCACATGATTATGTCAACGATAACAGACAAACCATATATTGATAAAGATTTTAATGGATATTTATTTGAACTGAAATCAGATGCGGAAGGCTTCGTAAAAGGATTAAAAAATTCAAGCATTAAAACACCAGCAGCATATTATCGTGTATTAAATTTGTGTACAGAACTTTATCAGTATGGATTTAAAAAGACGAATATTCCTTTTTATTCGTGGCTTCTTGG
>ERZ1034763.57-NODE-57-length-64446-cov-8.250299_pt1 | contig 64446 bp, 48 predicted proteins | sample MGYA00520701_ERZ1034763 | MGnify/ENA primary metagenome ERZ1034763 (study PRJEB33766, sample SAMN09781707) | gut metagenome | biome: gut microbiome | host: Homo sapiens | place: Madagascar | study: EMG produced TPA metagenomics assembly of the PRJNA485056 data set...
AGAGAGTCCCCTTTGTCGCTCCGCGACATTTCCCCACACCGTGGGGAATCTCCCTATTTGAAGGAGCCTGAATAATCCCTCAGTCATCTTCGATGACAGCTCCCTTTACAAGGGAGCCTATTTAATCCCTCAGTCTGTTTTCGTTGTTCACGGGATTGCGGGGGATTTTTTTGACATACGGATTTGCACAGAGGGGTGCTTAATTGAAAGGCCGGCTGTAACAAAATGCTGCAGCCGGTCTTTATGCTTTTTAAAGCTCTTGTTTTCAGTTCGTTTTCTTTTCCGAGTCGGAAGCTTCTGCGGCGTGCGAAGCACAGAGGGCACAGTTGCCGGAGCAGCCGAATTCTCGTTTGCCCTCTTCGGTGTCGCGGTAGTACTGTGTGTGCGTATCGCGGTGCTTTGTGGAATTCCAAAGCTTTTCGGCACGCGGCGCCCATTCCTTTGCAAAGTCTACGCATTTATCGCAAAGCTCATCGACATCCTCTTTGTTTAAAAGGTCCGAGGAATGCGCTCCGCTCTCCTTTACTATTTTGCGTAAAAGCTCGGGATTTTCAAGCATCGGACAGGGTCTTAAATGATTGTCGTTAAACGGCTGACCCTTGTAATATGCGGTAAAGAGCGGACTCTTGAGTGCCTCGAGAAGCGTGTGAGTGCGTATATTTGTATCTGAATAGTGTATAAATACGCACGGCTCTATGTCACCTGCGGAATTTATGTGGAAATAGTTTCTGCCTGCCGCTATGCAGCCGCCGACATATTCGCCGTCGTCCTGGAAGTCCATAACGAACATCGGCTTGCCCGTTTTGCCGTTACGCATTTTGCGAAGCCAGCGGTACATATATTCCCTCTGGTCGGGAGTCGGGATAAGCTCCTTGTCGGCACCGTGACCCACGGGCATATAGTTGAAATAAAATGCGAATTTCGAGCCGTTTTCTATCATCTTGTCGATGAAATCGTCGCTCGTTACGTATTCGTCGTTTTTGCGCGTGTAGCAGACCGAAATGCCGAAGAGGCATTTGTTCTTTTTAAGAAGCTCCATAGCCTTGAGCGTAGCATTGTAAGCTCCCTCGCCGCGGCGCCAGTCGTTTGACTCCTCCGTGCCCTCAATGCTCATGGCAAGGGCGACGTTGCCGACTCTTTTAAGGTCATCGCAGAATTTTTGGTCTACAAGCGTTGCGTTTGTATAGATTAAAAATACGCAATCCTGATTGTTTGCGGCAAGCTCTATTATGTCGTTTTTGCGTATGAGCGGCTCGCCGCCGGTGAGCATATATACATGGGTGCCGAGTGCCTTGCCCTGAGAGACTATGCTCTGCATTTCTTCGTTCGTAAGGCTTTGCTTGTGGCCGTATTCCGCAGCCCAACAGCCCTTGCAGTGGAGGTTACACGCGCTCGTGGGGTCAAAAAGGATTATGAACGGCACGTTGCAGTGAAGCTTTTCGCGATTTCTGCGAACGGTCTTTGTGCCGTAGTATCCTGCGTCAAAGCCGAACGCCATAATCATTTTTTTGATTACATCGCGGTCAATGTCATTTAAAATGCCGAGGGCGTACTTGGTCCATACATTATCATTATCTCGAACGGTTTCCTTCATCTTTTCAAGATTGCCCGCGGGGAAGATGCTTTTGGTGAGCTTTTCCGCCACCGACAGCATTTTGCAGATGTTTTCCTGCGGATTTTTGTCAATGTATTTCATTGCCTTGTCAAGCGTTACTTTAACCGCCGCTCTTTGCAGCTTGTGTGAATCTGACATAATTCGTAAGTCCTCCGTGGAATGCGGTATAGTTAATATTATTTTGCCGCATTTTGTGCCGTAATTATAGCATAAATATATTTTTTTGTAAACCGAACTAAGGCTGTTTCGCCGATTTAATACACTTTATCGCGCATTTGTTTATTTTTTAACAATGTCTGCTTGAACATCATAAGCCGTCCGTGTTTAATGTGATTATTAACTTCAAAAAGCTGATTTTGTTTGCCGTCGCGAAAAAAATAAAAATACTGCGGATTTTTGGGATTACGGTAATTAAATTTTTTATAAAGCTGTGGAATTTTTGACGCTTATATGATACAATAATAAATAATTATAGGCTTTAAAAGCCGTGCCTTGCCGCGAGAAAAACAGCACTCGGGGCGAGGTGCTTTCAAAAAACTATTTCGGAGGCGTTCTCGCAATATGGAAATTACTCCAAAGCTTTCTGTTACCGAAGATAAAATAAGGCTTTTGACCGTAAAAACCGATATGTTCAAAACGGCGTGCCTTACGCTTAACGTGTTGGTGCCGATGGGTGAATATGCGGCCGAATATGCCGTGCTGTCCTCGTATTTGGTGCATTCGTCGAAAAAATACGATTCGCTTATAAAGCTGAACTCACGCTTGGAGGAGCTTTACGGCGCACTTTTGTCGGGCAACATTTCAAGACACGGCGAGAATTATCGTATACAGCTTTCGATAACCTGCATAGACGACAGTCTCACCTTTGACGGCAAGAGCGTCACGGGCGCGTCGCTGGAGTTGCTCTTGTCGCTTCTTACAAAACCGTCGGCGGACGAAAACGGATTTTCACCGGAGCAGCTGTCAACGGAAATACGTCTTACCGCAGAGGATATTGAGAGTGAAATCAACGATAAACGTTCATATGCGATGACCCGTATGCTCGAGACGATGTGTGCCGACGAAATCTACGGACTTACCAAAAATGAAATTCTCGAAAACGTGAAAAAGGTCACTCCGCAATCGCTGCTTGCCGCGTGGAAATTTATGCTGAAAAACGGCATAATTCAGCTGAACGCCATAGGCAATATTTCGGAGGACGATTGTAAAAAGAAATTACGCGAGGCTTTTTCGGACGTCGGCGAGAGAACGCCGTATGAGCCGGAGACCGTTTTTGTCGAAGAGGCGGAGGATTTAACCGAGCTTACCGAGGAGCTTACCATGAATCAGAGCAAGCTTGTTCTCGGCTTCAGAGGCGGTATGACCGATGAAAACGACGATTTTTATTCGCGCCGCATTATGACGGACGTATTCGGCGGCGGCCCGTATTCGAGACTTTTTATGAATGTACGCGAAAAGCTCAGCCTTTGCTATTACTGCTCGGCAAGGCTTATAAGAGGCAAGGGCATAATCGTTATACAGAGCGGAATCGAAAAAGAGAACAGGCAAAAGGTGCTTGATGAAATAAACAGGCAGCTTGACATTATGAAGAACGGCGAATTTTCGGACGAGGATTTTGAAGCCTCCAAAAAAGCCATATGCGACGCATACCGCAGCTTCAACGATACTCCCGATGCGCTTGACATATATTACGGCACGCAGCTGACGGGCGATATAGTAACGCCGGATGAGGCAATAGAAAACTTCCTTGCTGTTACAAGGGACGACGTCAAGAAAACGGCTTGCGCGCTCTCGCTCGATACCGTTTATATGCTTGCGGGAACGGATAAGGAGGACGGCGCTGATGAATAACGTCACAGAAATCAAAAACGAAAAGCTCGGTGAGAGCTATTACGAAATAAAGCATCAATCGGGGCTTAAAATTCTTGTGTATCCCAAAAAGAACTATGCGTCGTCATACGCTATGTTCGGTACGCGCTACGGCTCCATAGACACGCAGTTTAAGCTTTCGGGCGAAAAAGAGTTTACCGAAGTACCGGAGGGTATAGCGCATTTTCTTGAGCACAAGCTTTTTGAGAGCGAGGATCTCGACGCATTTCAGCGTTACGCCGCAACGGGTGCAAGCGCAAACGCATATACGAGCTTTGATAAGACCTGTTATCTGTTTTCATGCTCGGGCGACTTTAAGGGCTCTCTCGAAATTTTACTTGACTTTGTAACCCATCCGTATTTTACGCCCGAAACAGTTGAAAAGGAACAGGGCATAATCGGTCAGGAAATTAAAATGTGTCAGGACGAGCCGTCCTGGGAGGTGCTCTTCGGCATGCTCCGCGGAATGTACAAAAAGCATCCCGTGAGAATAGACATTGCCGGAACCGTGGAGTCTATATCTCACATAACGGCGGAGCTGCTCTACAAATGCTACGGCACCTTTTACAATCTTTCGAATATGGTGCTCTGCGTCGCGGGCAATGTTGATGTTGACACGGTTTTGTCCGTAGCTGACAAGGTGCTTAAAAAGCAGCCCGAAAAAAAGATTGAGAGAAAATTCCACGAGGAGCCGAAAGAGGTCTGCGAAAGCTACGTGGAGGAGCATTTACCCGTAGCCACGCCGGTTTTTGCACTCGGCTACAAGGAGGATGTTAAAACTCCGGAGCGCAGTCTTAAAGACGTTATATGCAGTAATATAATTCTTGAGCTTGTTGCCGGCAAGACGTCTAAGCTTTATTCCGATATGCTCTCCGACGGGCTTATAAACACCGCATTCGGCTTTGAATTTTTTGAGGGCTACGGCTATGCCTGCCAGATATATTCCGGCGAGAGCCGCGACCCCGAAAAGGTCAGAGAGCTGATCTCCGGTAAGATAAACGAGCTTAAAAGGGACGGCGTGGACGAAAAGGACTTCGAGCGCATACGTCGCAAGCTGTATGGCAGAGCGGTGTTCGATTTTAACGATATAGAGTCTATTGCCAACGAGATGGTATCGGCGACCTTTAACGGAGAGACCGTTTTCTCGGGAATGGAGGTGCTTGAAAATCTCACCAAGGAAGATGTTGAAAAGAGACTTTTAAGCTCCGTTGACACCGAAAACTGCGTGCTCTCGGTTATAAAGAGCAATTAAAGGAGAAGTGAAGATATGACTTTTTTGACCGACGGCACGGCGGTAAAATTTACCGGAATAGACCACACGTTCAACGTGTATTCGACCTTTGTAGAGTTCAATATCGGTTCTTCCGTGTTCAGCGTTAAATTCTACGGGCTTATTATAGCATTCGGCTTTTTGCTCGCGGTGCTTTTCGGCGGCAGAATGGCTTACAAGTGGAAGATGGATTTAAACAAAATGCTTGACGTGCTGTTGTACGGAACGATAGGCGGAATTATAGGCGCAAGGCTTTACTATGTAGCCTTTGAGTGGGATTATTACAGCCAAAATCTTTCGGAAATTCCGAAAATTTGGAACGGCGGGCTTGCAATCTACGGCGGACTTATCGGCGGAATAATCGCCGCAGCCATAACCTGTAAGGTCGATAAAATGGACTTTTTAAAGCTGCTTGACCTTGCCGGAATGAGCTTTTTGATAGGCCAGGGCATCGGCAGATGGGGTAATTATGCAAATCAAGAGGCGTTCGGTACAAATACAACAATGCCGTGGGGCATGACAAGCTCCAAGGTTGTCGATTACATAGTGTCAAATCAGGCTCTGTTCAGGGCAAAGGGCATAGAGATGTCTCCGAATGTTCCCGTTCACCCGACGTTCCTGTATGAATCCGTATGGTGCCTTTTGGGCTTTTTGGTAATATATATCATTTGTCGCAAATTCTACAAATTCAGCGGGCAGCTCATACTTTGCTACGGCGTTATATACGGAGCGGAGAGAGCGGTGGTCGAGGGACTTCGCACGGACAGTCTTTATATAGGCTCGTCAAATCTTCGTGTTTCACAGCTTTTGTCAATGGTTATAGCTGTCGTTTGCTTTGCGATACTTACGGCAAAGCTTGTTTCGCTGAAAAAACATCCCAAGCCGTTTTCACCCGTAGAGGTGCGCGATGACGCCGAAAAAGCGGGCGCGTTAAAGGGCGGCAAGGAGGATAAAAAGAAAAATAAAATCAGCGCGGAAAAACGCCGCGAGATGATGAGACAAAAGGAGCGTAAAAACGATGGCGACGATAATTGACGGTAAAGCCGTTTCTGCCTTTTTGAAGGACGGTATAAAAAAGGAGTGCCTTGAATTAAAGGAAAAAGGCGTTTCCGTTTGCCTTGCTGTTATAATAGTGGGCGACGATCCCGCCTCAAGGACATACGTAAACAATAAGAAAAAGGCGTGCGAGGCCGTCGGTATAATCTCGCGCGAATATGCTTTGCCGGCAGATACGTCTATGGCGGAGCTGCTCGCACTTATAGACGAGCTTAATAATGACAGAGAGGTAAACGGCATACTCTGTCAGCTGCCGCTGCCGGAGGGACTTTCGGACGAGCTTGTGATAAAGGCAATCTCGCCGAAAAAGGACGTTGACGCCTTTAGCGCAGAAAACGTCGGGCATATTATGATAGGCGACCACACGTTTTTGCCGTGTACGCCTGCCGGAATTATGGAAATGCTGAAATATTACAATATTGACGTCTGCGGCAAGGAATGTGTCGTTGTAGGCAGAAGCAATATTGTGGGTAAGCCGATGGCTATGCTGCTGCTTCAGCAGAACGGCACCGTTACGATTTGCCACTCTAAGACGAAAAATCTCAAAGAGGTTACACGTCGCGCCGACATTCTTGTTGCCGCCGTCGGTAAGCCGTACTTTGTAACCGCCGATATGGTAAAGGACGGTGCGGTGGTTATAGACGTAGGTATGGACAGAAACAGCGAGGGCAAGCTCTGCGGCGACGTGGATTTTGCCGAGGTAAGCAAAAAGGCGTCTTACATAACTCCCGTTCCGGGCGGCGTAGGCCCAATGACAATAGCGACGCTTCTTAAAAACACCGTTACCGCCGCAAAGCAGCAAAACGGTCTTGTATAAATATTATTTGAAAGGGGTTTGTATTTTGAGCGAAAAACCTAAATTCTATATAACTACGGCTATTGCGTACACTTCGCGTAAGCCGCATATCGGCAACAGCTATGAAATAGTTTTGACCGATGCAATAGCGAGATACAAAAGACTTCAGGGCTACGATGTGTTTTTTCTTACGGGAACGGACGAGCACGGGCAGAAGATTGAAGAATATGCAAAAGAGGCCGGTGTGTCTCCTAAGGAGTATGTCGATAAGGTGTCGGGCGAAATACGCGTCATTTGCGACGTACTTAACACCACATATGATAAGTTCATAAGAACCACTGACACGTACCACGAAAAAATAGTTGCAAAGATTTTCAAAAAGCTCTATGAACAGGGCGATATATACAAGAGCGAGTACGAGGGAATGTACTGCACCCCGTGCGAGAGCTTTTGGACCGAGAGCCAGCTTGTAGACGGCAAGTGCCCCGACTGCGGCAGAGAGGTTAAAAAGGCAAAAGAGGAGGCGTATTTCCTGCGCCTTTCAAAATATCAGAAGCAGCTTGAGGACTACATCGAGAGCCACGACGATTTCATTTATCCCGAAGCTCGCAAAAAAGAGATGCTCAACAACTTTATTAAACCCGGACTTCAGGATTTGTGCGTTTCGAGAACGTCATTTAAATGGGGCATTCCCGTAACCTTTGACCCGAATCACGTCATCTATGTTTGGATAGACGCACTTTCAAACTATATCACGGCGCTCGGCTACGATCCCGACGGCTCAAGCGATATGTATAAAAAGTATTGGCCTGCCGATGTTCATATCATAGGCAAGGATATTGTGAGATTCCACACCATTTACTGGCCGATTATGCTTATGGCTCTCGGCGAGCCTCTTCCGAAGCAGGTATACGGTCACCCGTGGCTGCTTTTCGGTGAGGATAAAATGTCAAAATCCCGCGGAAACGTCATTTATGCCGACGACCTTGTAAAGGATTTCGGCGTTGACGCGGTGCGTTACTATCTTCTCTCCGAGATGCCACACGCGCAGGACGGCTCCATAACGTATGAATCGCTTATCGAGAGATACAATTCCGACCTTGCCAACACCATAGGCAACCTTGTTAACAGAACCGTTGCCATGCAGAATAAATATTTTGACGGCGTAATTGCCGCTCCCGCCGACAAAGAGCCGCTTGACGACGAAATATCATCGCTTGCTTTAAAGACCGTGGCTGAGGTTGACAGGTGCTTTGACGAATACAAGATAAGCGACGCTACGGAGAACATTCTCACTCTTGCACGCCGCCTTAATAAGTATATCGACGAGACTACGCCCTGGGCACTCGCAAAGGACGAGAGCAAAAAGGGCAGACTCGGCACGGTGCTTTACAATTTGCTTGAGGGTATTCGTTTTCTTGCGGTGCTCTTAACTCCGTTTATGCCCGATACGGCAGAAAAAATATTTGAGCAGATAGGCACAAACGAACGCTCGTACGAGAGCCTCAAAGCCTTCGGCGCGTTAAAGTCGGGTGAAAAAGTGGGAACTCCCACGCCGCTGTTTAACCGTATAGACGGTGAAAAGCTCATAGAGGAGCTGACCGCCAAGCAGAAGGAGCAGCAGAAGGCCGAAAAGAAAATGATAAATTCGCTTGAGGGCGTTGCCGAGATAGGCATTGACGATTTCGCAAAGGTTGAGCTTCGTGTGGCCGAGGTCAAGTCGTGCGAAAAGGTTCCGAAAGCGAAAAAGCTGTTAAAGCTCACGCTCGATGACGGCACGGGCAAGGACAGAACTGTGGCGAGCGGTATCGCAAAATGGTATGCGCCCGAGGAACTTGTAGGCAAAAAGGTGGTTGTTGTCGCAAACTTAAAGCCTGCGGTGCTGTGCGGAGTGGAATCAAACGGTATGATACTTGCCGCGGACTGCTCCGAGGATGATGTTAAAGTTGTGTTCGTTGACAAGAGTATGCCGAACGGCTCAAAAATAAGATAATGTATAAAAATATATTTGATACGCACGCGCACTATGAGGACGAGCAGTTTGACTGCGACCGCGATGAGCTGCTGTCTTCGTTTCCCGAAAACGGTATATCGGGCGTCGTCACCTGCGGTACGGACATAATAACGAGCGAGAAGTCGATAGCTCTTGCGGAAAAATATCCGTTTATCTATGCCGCCGTCGGTTTCCACGCGCTGAATCTCGATTCGCTGACCGCCGACTGGTGCGGCGATATAAAAAAGCTTGCCGCGCAAAAAAAGGTGGTGGCAATCGGTGAAATCGGGCTCGATTATCACTACGAAAGAGACAGCCGCGAAAAACAGCTCGAGGTATTCGAAAAACAGCTTGTGCTTGCAAATGAGCTGTCGCTGCCCGTTATAGTTCACGACCGCGAAGCGCATGAGGACACGCTGAATTTGCTTAAAAAGCACCGTCCGCGCGGAGTTGTGCACTGCTTTTCGGGAAGCGTGGAGACGGCAAAGGAGATTATAAAGCTCGGTATGTATATAGGTCTCGGCGGAGCGGTCACATTTAAAAATGCGGTAAAGCCGGCAGAGGTCGCATCTTTTGTGCCGAAGTACAGGCTTTTGCTTGAAACCGACGCGCCGTATATGTCGCCCGTGCCTTACAGGGGTAAACGATGCACATCGCTCTTGATTCCTTATACCGCGGGAAAAATAGCCGCGGTGAGGGGCGAAGCGGTAGAAGAGCTGCTTTTTGAGACCGATAAAAACGCGCGCGCTCTCTTTCGCATAGGTTCGTTGGTTTAACCGACGGCAAAACACTTTATGTGCAAATTTAACAAAAAAGTTATTGACAACTAATATTTTATATGATACAGTACAGACAGATGACACGCCTTTAAGCGGAAGAGTGTGTCGGGGCAAATGCGGTCTGTGCGGTGTAATGTAAACAAGGATTTAGAGCTGTGGACCCTTTGCCCACAGCTCTTTTTGTGTTTTTCGGGAGGTGATAGGAAAGCGGATCATAAAAAGTGTTACTCCCTTTCAATATAAAATAAGGAGTTGGTATTTATGTTAAATACGAGAGATAAAATTTTAGTTTCTCTGACTGCGCTTTTGCAGGCGGTGTACGGCGCGGTTTTTATTTACCGTATGTTTGCGTGGAAAACTCTTATCGCGGGTGGCGAAAGCGACCTGCTTGAGCTTGAAATAAGCCTTGCGGCACTGTTTGCCGTAACCGTTATTTTCTCTGTTATAATGCGTAATTTGCCGGCTAAAATATACAGCCTGCCGGCTCTTTGCTGTCCTCTGCTGTTTCAGCTGGCGGCGGTATGCGGTTTCGCGGGTTCCGCATACGATTCCGATTGGAACGTGCGTTTTACGGCGGCAGGCGTAATTGCAATTATCGCTTTTGCGGTCATTACCGTATGCACGATAGTAATTGAGCTTCGTCACGTGCTTAAAAAAGCCGATAAATGAGGCATTGCAATATAACAACAGGAGATGATAACAATGTTAAAGACAAGAGATAAGGCTCTTATTTCTCTGACTGCGCTTTTTCAGGCGGCACTCGGCATTTTCGGCTTTTTGCATATGCTTGTGAGAAAAGAGATATTTTGTAATGAAAATGATTTACCGGCGGCAGTATTGGCGCTCGTCTTGCTGTTTGTCGTTACATTCGCATTTGCGGTCATAATGCGTGACTTGCCGTCAAAGACGTATGTTATACCCGCCTTTTCAATGCCGATGATTTTTTTGATCGCCGGTTTTCTCGGCGTAGGCGCCGATTTTGACGCGGCAGGGGTCGCGCACATGACGGCCGGCGGCACAGCTTCCGTGATTATTTTTGCGGTCGGTACGGCAGGTATTGTAATATACGAGCTTTGCACGGCATTTAAAAAGAACAACAATTAAAATTCGATTTAATTTATGCCGAATGTAAATTCGGGCAAAAAAAGGAGCCGCAGTTCAAGGCTGAGCGTTCATAAGGAAGTTCGGCTTCTCGCATAAAAATTCCTTATGCTTTTGTCAAAAAGCCTCGCAAGGCGACAGCCTTACTTCGTTTCCTGACTTCGGCATAAAAAATTTTTACGGCTACGAAACTGCGGAGCACTTCAAAATGATGTATTGATGTATTTTTGATACAAAAAAATAGCTAACCCCTCGGATGAGACCGGCTCATCCGAGGGGTTAATTTGTTATTGTGCAAAAGATGTTATTTTGAAGCAAAACTGCCTCATAAACACTCAGCCAAAACTGTGGCTCCTGTTGTTTTTAACTGTGGCTCCCGTTGGTTTTTGCGTATAAATTATACTATACCCTGTGCCATCATCGCGTCGGCTACCTTTAAGAAACCTGCAATGTTTGCGCCGGCAACAAAGTCGTCAGGGGTGCTGTATTCCTTTGCGGCATTTGCCATGTGGCCGTAAATGCTCTCCATAATATCCTTGAGTTTTTCATCAACCTCATCAAAGGTCCAAATCATACGTGCGCTGTTCTGGCTCATTTCAAGCGCAGAGGTTGCAACGCCGCCTGCGTTTGCCGCTTTCGCCGGAGCAAAGAGCACCTTGCTCTGTAAAAATGCGTTTGTCGCGTCGATGGTGGACGGCATATTTGCGCCCTCACCTACTGCTATGCAGCCGTTTTTAATAAGCTCTTTTGCGTCATCAAGTGACAGCTCGTTCTGAGTGGCGCACGGCAGAGCTACGTCACAGGGAACCTCCCATACTCTCTTGCCGGGAACGAATTTTGCGGTGGGCTTTAATTCGGTGTACCTTACTATTCTCGCTCTTTCCTGCTCCTTGACCTGCTTTAAGAGTGCGATGTCTATGCCGTCCTTATCGTAGACATATCCGCTTGAGTCGCTTGCGGTAACTACCTTTGCGCCAAACATTTGAGCTTTTTCTATGGCGTAAATTGCAACGTTGCCCGAGCCCGAAACGGCAACCGTTTTGCCCTCGATGGAATTGCCGTGATTCTTTAACATTTCCTCAACGAGATAGATAAGGCCGTAACCGGTAGCCTCTGTTCTTGCGAGCGAGCCGCCGTAAGAGAGACCTTTACCGGTGAGCACGCCCTCGTGACGGCCGGTAATTTTTTTGTACTGACCGAAGAGGTAGCCTATCTCTCTGCCGCCTACGCCTATATCGCCTGCAGGCACGTCGGAGTTGGGGCCTATAACCTTGTAAAGCTCTGTCATAAAGCACTGGCAAAATCTCATTATTTCGTAGTCGCTCTTACCCTTGGGGTCGAAATCCGCACCGCCCTTGCCGCCGCCTATGGGAAGACCGGTAAGCGAGTTTTTGAAAATCTGCTCAAAGCCGAGGAATTTAATTATGCTCATATTGACCGACGGGTGGAAGCGAAGGCCGCCCTTGTAAGGACCTATTGCGCTGTTAAACTGAACACGGTAGCCGCGGTTTACGTGAACCGTGCCGTTGTCGTCAACCCACGGAACTCTGAATACGGTTGCCTTTTCCGGTGCCACAAGCCTCTCAAGAAGAGCCGCCTTCTGATACTTCGGATTTCTCTCTACGGCAGGCTCTATGGATTTAAGAACCTCGGTGACAGCTTGGCAAAATTCGGGTTGATAGTCGTACCTTGTCGTTGTGCGGTTAAGCACTTCGTCAATATAGCTCATTTTTAGTCTCCTTTTCGGCACCGAGCGAATAAAGCCCCGCACCGTTTTTATTACGGTATATATTTTATATTATGTGCTTTATATTTGCAAGAAACACGGCGTAAAATTTCATTTTGCCTCCGTCGATACTTTTGTGTATTATAACGATAAAGTGAATTTGCATTCGCCGAGACACGTGAAAACAAACAAAAATGCGTAAAAAGACATTTAAAAAAATAATTACCGTGACAAAAAAGATGAATAACCGCACTTATAAACTTTCAAATAATTTCGGTGTTCGGATAGTAGTGCGCGAGAATTTCCTCGTAAGTGCTGCCCTGTTTTGCCATATAATCCGCCCCGTACTGCGACATACCGACGCTGTGCCCGTAGCCGTATGTCTTAAAGAAAAACGCACCGTCCTTTTGCTCGAGCGTAAACGCCGGACTTCTCAGCGAAAAAAGTGCTCTGAAGGAGTTGCCGGTAAAGCTCTTGCCGCCGACCTTCAGGCTTTTCACCACGCCCGAGCCGCTGTCCGTGTAGACTATATCGGTTATCCAGCCGCTTTGGTCGTCTCCCAAGACTATTTCGGGGTCGTTTTTTGTGTATTCTCTGACCTCGTCCGCGGAGAGAGATATTTCCTTTATGCAGTCCGGCGAGAGCTTGTCGCCGGGACTTGTGACCGAGACGAGATATTCGATTTTTCCGCCCCATATATTTTCGGCACTCTCGGTTCTGCCGGGTGAAATTGCACAGTATGCCGCCACAATCGGCTCGCCGTTAAACACTATTGTTTTGCCGAGAACGTCGTTTACCGCCTCCTCCGTTTTGGCTCGGTATTCGTCGTATTTATCGCCCCATTTTTCCTTTTGTGTTTCGGTGTCGTAATAGCCTTGGTGACGTCCGGGGTCGTCCGATATGTCGGCACCCGAAAGCGAGGAATCGGGATTTTTCTTAAGCCTTACAAGGTTTGTGTAGGCGCATACCGCCTGTGCTTTTAAGGCCTCCGTGCTGTATGTTGCGGGCATTTCGGCGGCGACGCAGCCTATTATGTATTCCTTTGTTGAGGCGGTTGCCACGTTGCCGCTTGCGGCTGATTTTATTTTTACGCTGTCGGATTTTTCGTCAAGCAGCTTTTCCTCGTCCTTGCCGTCGTTCTCCTTTTGAAAGGTGCTTTTGACGTTGGAGAGAGAAAAGGAGGAGTAGTCGAGCGATAACAGCGGCGTAAGTATCATAAAAAGTGCCAAAACAAAGCATAAAATACCGTATGTTTTCATAATTGACCTCCCTAATTTTATTGACTTATTGTGATTTTTAAGATAAAATATTATATCTATAATTATATGCTTAAAATGAGTTAATATGTCCGCTTAAATGTAAGTCAGGAGGTTTTAAATTTGTCTTACAACCATTCTCCTAAACTTGACGATTCGCTCTCGTCCCTGAAGGAAGAGCTTATACGCAATAACCAGATAAAGCTTGATGATTATCATCGTTACGACGTAAAGCGCGGCTTGCGTAATTCCGACGGCACCGGTGTTATGGCGGGGCTTTCGAGAATATGCTCTGTTGAGGGTTATTACATAGACGACGGTGAAAGAGTGCCGAAGGAGGGCAAGCTTATTTACCGCGGTATAAATATGACCGATATAGTGAGAAACTGCCAAAAGGAAAACCGCTTCGGCTATGAAGAGGTGGTTTGGCTGCTTCTTCTCGGCGATTTGCCGACGCAGGAACAGCTTGACAGATTCAGAGGTGTTCTCGCCGAGGCAAGAGAGCTCCCCGACGATTTCATAGAGGATATGATAATGAAAGCTCCGTCGCCGAATATTATGAATAAGGTAGCAAGGAGCGTTCTCGCGCTGTATTCATATGACAACAATCCCGACGATCTTTCAATAGAAAATGTACTGCGTCAGTCCATTAAGCTCATAGCGCAGATACCCACCATTATGTCATATGCGTATCAGGTAAAGCGCAGAGCATACGACCACAAGAGTATGTATATCCACCAAAACGACAAATCGCTCTCCACGGCGGAGTCCATACTCCATACAATAAGGAGCGACCGCAAGTTTACCGATGAAGAGGCTAAAATACTTGACCTGTGTATGATTATTCACGCCGATCACGGCGGCGGAAACAACTCCACGTTTACAACACGCTGCATAACCTCAACGGGAACGGATACCTATTCCGCAATCGCCGCAGGTATAGGCTCGCTCAAAGGACCGAAGCACGGCGGCGCGAATATTCAGGTTCACAATATGATAGCCGACCTCAAAAAAACCGTCAGCAACCCGACAGACGAGGGTCAGGTGGCGGACTATCTCACCAAGGTCATTCATAAAGAGGCGGGCGACAGAACAGGCCTTATCTACGGTATGGGTCACGCGGTATACACTCTTTCCGACCCGCGCGCCGTACTCTTAAAGGAATTTGCCTCGCAAAAGGCGGAAAAATACGGATTTGCCGATGACTACAAGATAATTTCTCTTGTCGAAGAGCTCACTCCCGAGCTTTTCTATAAGTATAAGGGCGAAAAGAAAAAAATGTGCGCAAACGTGGATCTTTATTCGGGGCTTATATACGATATGCTCAGAATTCCGCCGGAGCTTTTCACACCGATGTTTATGGCGGCAAGAATTTCCGGCTGGTGCGCTCACCGTCTTGAGGAGCTGTGCTCCGGCAGCCGCATAATGCGACCCGCATACAAGAGCGTCGCTCTTCCGAGAGCGTTTGTTCCGATTGCCGAACGCAATATTGACCACATAGTGCCGGATTACGTTCCGTCCGAGGAAAGATAAAAACGGAAGGACTCTTATAAATGAAAAAAACGGGCTTCGAAAAAAGCTTTAATTTTAAACAGATTCTCATAACGCTTGCCGCAGGAGCGGCCGTGCTGTTGCCGGCGCGTATATATCAGCTGTTTGCGATAATAGACACGGGCAGTACGGGATTTTACAAAAAAATCGATTTCAGCGTTTACTTTATGTATGTCGCAGTTGTTGTGTTTACGGCACTGCTTATCGTGTTTTCGAGGCTTTCCGATGATACGAGAGCTTCAAGACCCGCTATGTGCAAAAACAAGCTTCTCGGAGCGGCGGCCGTTGTTATGGCTGTCGGTACGGCATATGATTCTGCGGATTCGATGCTGTCGTTCTCCGCGTCCTGCAGCGATTTTTCGAGTAACCTCGACGTGTCGTTTATGAGATATTTTTTCTCAAACGGGCTGTTTGCGTCGCTTTTTGAGAGCATATTCGGAATAATCGCCTGTGTTTATTTTATAGTTTTTGCACTTTCGTATTTTAATGACAAGGCCGATTTTACATCTTATAAGGTGCTCGCTCTGGCTCCGCTTTTCTGGGCTATGTGCAAAATGATAACAAGGTTTATGACCAAAATCAGCTTTATAAACGTTTCGGAGCTTATGCTCGAAATGCTTGAGCTTGCGCTTGTGATGCTGTTCTTTATGTCGTTTGCGAAGATTTCCTCCGACGTTGCCGACAAGGGCGAGTTTAAAAAGCTTGTCTCATACGGTATGCCGGCTGCGATGCTGGCGGCGGTGATAGGCGTTTCCCGTCTTGTAATTACGCTGTGCGGAAAAAGAGACCGCCTGCCGTCCGCGCTCGGATTTTCCGTAACCGATCCGGCATTTGCGTTTTTTGCGATTGTATATATACGCCATCAGATAAAGCACGGCAGACCGGAGTCCGAGGACAATGTGCCGAGTGAGGACGAAACGGCAGCCAAGGCTGACAAAATCAACTGACATATCGGCGGTGTAAATAATTATGTTTCTTTCCGACGTGGCAACAGCCGCGAAGCAGGTGTTTATTCTCTATGTACTGGTTCTTCTCGGCTTTATATGCGACAGGACTAAAATCTATACGGAAAAAGCGGCAAGGCTCACAAACGACCTGCTTTTTTATATAGTTACGCCTGCCATAATAATTCAGTCATTTTCGTCCGTCGAATTGTCCGGTGAAAATGTTCGCGGTATGCTGATGTCGTTTCTGGGAGGAACGATTTTGCACGTCGTTGCAATAGTGATTTGTATTCCGTTTTGGCGCAGGACCGACAAAAATCTGTCGTGCATATATAAGTATGCGGCGATATACGGAAATGTCGGCTATATGGCATTGCCGCTCGCCGAGGCAGAACTCGGAGCAGAGGGCGTGTTCTTTTGCTCGGGCGTGTTGATTCCGTTTAATATATTCGCATTTACGCACGGCATCTATCTTATGTCGGGCGAAAGCGCGAAAAAAACCGGCTTCAATCCGAAATGGCTGATACTCAATCCCGGAGTAGTGTCGGTGCTTTTGGGACTGCCGCTGTTTTTCTTTAATATCAGGCTTCCGTCTCTTATTTCGGTTCCCGTGAATTACGTTGCCGGTCTTAATACGCCGCTTGCCATGATAATGTTCGGCACATATCTTTCAAAAACAAATCTGAAAACGATGTTTTTAAAAAAGGACACTTATCTCGTATCGTTTTTAAAGCTCATAGCTTTGCCGGCTGTGATTTTGGCGGTGCTAAAGCTTATGGGCGTAAAGGGAACACTTTTGACGGCGCTTATAATTTCCGCGTCGGCACCGAGTGCAAACAATACCGTTATGTTTGCGGCAAAGTACGGCAAGGACAGTGCCGCGGCCTCACAGGTCGTCGCCGTGGCAAGCCTTCTGTCGATAATAACAATGCCGCTGTTTATAGCACTTTCGCAAATATAAATTCATATGTCGTTTTAAATTGAAAGGAGGACATTATGAAACTTTTAATAGCTATTGTCAACAACGAGGATGCATCCTTGGTCATCTCCGAGCTTAACAAGGCGGGCTTTATGGTAACAAAGCTTGCCACCTCCGGCGGATTTCTCCGTGCGGGTAACGTCACCATGCTCACGGGTGTGGAGGACGAAAAGGTCGGTGACGCGCTTGCCGTAATAGAGGAGTTTTCAAGTCAGCGCAAGCAGATTACTCCCGTTAATTCAACATATATAGGCGATTCCATGCTAACCGTTCCCGTTGAGGTTTCGGTTGGCGGAGCCACGGTCTTTGTGGTGGATGTCGAGCAGTTCTATAAGATATGACGGCAGACATTTCTTCATTCGGCGAGAGCTTTAAAAAAGAGGTTTTGCCGTATATAAACACCTTATCGTTCCCTAATACAATGCTTATTGAGGGCGGCTCTGCCGAGCTGCGGCTTTCGGCGGCGCGCTTTATAGCGCAGAGTCTGCTTTGCGTGAGCAGCGGCGCACATCCGTGCGGTGTTTGCCCGTCCTGCGTGAAATGTGAGGCTTTGTCGCACCCGGATATGCGTGAATACGGAGACATAAGCTCCGACGCGGCTTTTAAGGTTGACGCCTGCCGCGCCGTGCGCTCCGATTGCTTTGTCCTGCCGAATGACGGTGACAAAAAGGTGTACATTTTAAAAGAGGTTCAAAATATGAACGACAGCGGTGAGAACGCACTTCTCAAAATATTTGAGGAGCCGCCCTCATACGTGTATTTTATTATGACGTGTCCGAGCCGCTCGGCTATGCTTGACACGGTGCTGTCGCGTGCGACGGTATTTTCGCTCGGGTCTGAAAATGACTCGGCTCTTTTTGACGAGGATACCGCCGATTTGGCGCAAAAAATAGCTAAGGCGCTGTTAAGTCCCGCGGAAACGTCTCTTTTGGCTGCGGTGAGCCCTCTTGAAAAGGACAGGACGGGATTTAAAAATACGGTTCTCTGTCTCAAAAGCATTTTCCTCGACGCCGTTAAAATCAAGCTGCATGCGGCGGCGACTCCGGAATTTTCCGAAACGGCAGGAGAGCTGTCATCGGCACTCACGGCCGATAAATTATACCGATGCTGCGGCGTGCTCGATGAGCTTTTTGACGGTGCGGCAATGAATCAGAATCAAAATCTGCTGCTTACCTCGCTTTGCTATAAGCTGCGAGAGGCTGTGGGTAAATAATATAAAATAGCTCCGAAAGGAAGACATACAAATGGCAGAAGTTGTCGGAATACGATTTAAAGAGGTGGGTAAGGTATACTACTTCGACCCTGACGGCAAAACGTTTGAGAAGGGCGACAGGGCAATAGTCGAAACCGCGCGCGGCGTGGAGTGCGGCGAGGTCACAATGGGTAACTCCGTTGTCGATGACAGCGAAATAGTAAAGCCGCTCAAATCGGTTATAAGAGCCGCTACAAAGGCCGACCTCGAAAGAGTCAAGGAAAACGCCGAAAAAGAGAAGAAGGCATTTTCCGTCTGCGAAGAAAAAATACTTAAGCACAAGCTCGATATGAAGCTTGTAAACGTTGAATACACCTTTGACGGCGGCAAGATACTGTTCTACTTCACCGCCGACGGCAGGGTGGACTTCAGAGAGCTTGTAAAGGACCTTGCGTCCGTGTTCAGGACGAGAATAGAACTAAGGCAGATAGGCGTGAGAGACGAAGCAAAAATGCTCGGCGGCTTCGGCATCTGCGGCAGACCGTTTTGCTGCAAGACATTTCTCGGCGACTTTCAGCCTGTTTCTATAAAAATGGCAAAGGAGCAGGGTTTGTCGCTGAATCCCGTAAAAATAAGCGGCACCTGCGGCAGACTTATGTGCTGTCTTAAATACGAGCAGGACGCCTACGAGCATCTTTTAAGGCATACCCCCAAGGTCGGAGCATTTGTGGAAACGCGAGAGGGCAGAGGAACCGTTATAGAGAACAACCTTATAACGGGAATCCTGAAGGTAAGGCTCGACCGCCGTCCCGACGCCGCTCCGCTTGTGGTTGACCGCCACGAGGTGAAGCTTTTAAAGGACGCGAAAATTCAGGTGGACAAGTCCGAAATAGAAGCTCTCAAGGGCATAGAATAATTAAGTTACAGACAAGGAAAAGAGGATTTGAAATATGGCATTTATTGAGGTCAGAGACGTAACCAAGACCTACAAAATGGGCGAGGTTGAGATAAAAGCCGTCGATGAAATAGGCTTCGGCATAGACAAGGGCGAATTTGTTGTAATAGTAGGTCCGAGCGGAGCCGGAAAAACGACGATACTTAACATTCTCGGCGGAATGGACACCGCTACGTCCGGCACGATTTACGTTGACAATGTAGATATAACCAAATTCAACGAAAACGAGCTTACCAAATACCGCCGCGACGACGTCGGCTTTGTATTTCAGTTCTATAACCTTGTCGGTAACCTCACAGCGATTGAAAACGTGGAGCTTGCGCTTCAAATATCAAAAAATCCGCTCAGTGCGAAGGATGTTTTGAAGGATGTCGGACTCGGCAACAGGCTTGATAATTTTCCGGCTCAGCTCTCCGGCGGCGAGCAGCAGAGAGTCTCAATAGCGCGAGCACTTGCAAAAAACCCAAAGCTGCTTTTATGTGACGAGCCTACGGGTGCGCTCGACTATATAACCGGTAAATCAATACTGAAGCTCTTGCAGGACACTTGCCGTGAAAAAGGAGTTACGGTTATTGTAATCACCCACAACTCCGCACTAGCTCCCATGGCAGACAAGGTAATTAAGGTCAAAAACGGCAGAGTTGACAAGCTTCTTCTCAACGAGCACCCGACTCCCGTCGAGTATATCGAGTGGTAAAATACCGAATATTATATTTGACAGAGAGAGGTACACGTTAAATGACAAAAGGAATGAGAAAAGATTTTCAGCGGGAAATAAAGCTGAATTTCAGCAGGTTCCTGTCTATAACTCTTATCGTTGTTTTGGGCGTAGCGTTCTTTTCGGGACTGCGCGCCGCAAAGCCGGCCATGCAGGCCTCGGCGGATAAGCAATACGACAGTGAAAACCTTATGGATATAAGAGTCGCGGGGACTCTCGGTATGACCGATAAGGATGTTGACGCGCTTAAAAAGGTTGACGGCGTGCAGGACGCGGAGGGCACATACGAGCAGGATTTCCTCTGCGATACCGGCAACTCCGAGGCCGTTACAAAGGTAATGTCACTAAACGACGGCATAAGCCTTGTAAGAGTCAGCGAGGGGCGTTTTCCCCAGGGCTATAACGAGTGTATAGCAGACCGCAGCTTTCTTGACGCTACGGGATATAAAATAGGCGACACGGTAAAGCTCACCACAGGCACCGATGAAAAGGTGAGCAAATATCTTGCCACCGATGAATTTACGATTGTCGGCGTCGGTACGACGTCAATGTATATGGACAGCGACAGAGGCTCCGCGGCGATAGGCACGGGCAGAATAAACGGATTTTTGATAGTTCCGAAGCAGGCCTTTACGATGTCCTGCTATACAAGCGTTCATATAACCGTTAAGGATGCCATGGCACTCGGCTGCTATTCAAGCGATTACACCGAGCTTATTTCAAAGGTAAAAGACAGAATAAACGGCATAGCCGACAGACGCTGCGACATAAGATACAGCGAATATAAAAACGAAACGGCGACATATATAAACGATGCAAAGCTGAAGTTCGAAGAGGAAAAGGACACCGCAATGGGTCAGCTCGGCGATGCGTATCAGCAGCTTTTGGACGCTCAGGCGGCAATAGAAACCGGTAAGGCGGATCTTGCAAGCAAAAAGCTTGAAATACAGAATGCGCAGGACCTTATCAACTCAAACGCCAATACTCTCGTTGTAAGTCAAAGCCAGATAGACAATGCAAAGGCTTCGCTTGTCGATGCGGAAAAAAAGTATAAGGAGCTTGAATCTCAGGTCTCGGATTCCGCGGCGGAGATTGAGAGAATGCAAAAGGAACTTGATGACGGTAAGGGCTCCATGTCCTCTGATGAGTATCTCCAAAAGAGCTATAATCTCATAGCCGCAAAGGCGACGCTTCAGTTCTACAAAACTCAGCTTGCCAATACACGAAGCACAATAGATAATGCCAAGCAGCAGGTAGCTGCCGCTCAAACCGCCGTAAATAACGGCGGAACGGCGCTTCAGGACGCGCAGAAAAAGGTCAACGAGGCTCCGGCGGCTCTTGAAGAGGCCGAAAAGCAAATTCAGGACGCTCAAATAGAGCTTGACCGCAAAAATGAGGAGTACGAGCAGGCAAAGCAGGACCTTGCCGACGAGCTTGAAGCGGCGCAGCAAAAGCTTGAGGACTCCGAGGATAAGATATTAAACGTGGAAAAGCCCACATGGTATGTGCTTGACCGCGAAACCATTCCGTCTTACACGGCATATAAGAGTGATACGGACGGTATGGGCTCAATAGGCTCGGTGTTCCCCGTGATATTCTTCCTTGTTGCCGCTTTGGTATCTCTCACAACCATGACGCGAATGGTCGAGGAGCAGAGAACGCAGATAGGCACATTAAAGGCTCTCGGCTACACGAAGGGCGCGATAGCGGCAAAATATGTGCTTTATGCTCTGCTTGCTACCGCAATCGGCAGCGTGCTCGGCGTGCTTCTCGGCGAGAGCACAATACCTCTGCTCACGGTTAACACGTATAAGCTTGTGTATATAGGGCTTCATAATACCGTGGTGAAGCCGGACGTATTTGACGCATTGCTCGCTTCGCTTCTTGCGATTATTTGTACGACCGGAGCGACGCTGGCTGCGTGCTATCGCGTGCTGAGCTCATCGCCGGCATTGCTGATGCGCCCCGAGGCACCGAAGGCGGGCAAACGCATACTTCTCGAAAAAGTCGGATTTATTTGGAAGCACCTCAACTTCGCACAGAAGGCGGCTTGCAGAAACCTGTTCAGATATAAAAAACGCCTGTTTATGACAATAGCCGGCGTTGCGGGCTGTATGGCTCTGCTGCTTGTCGGCTTCGGACTCAACGATTCCATAAAATCAATGACGGGCAACCAGTTTGAAAAGGTGTGGCATTTTGCCGGTACCGCAGGTATAAATTCCGAGGCTACACGAGCGGAAAAACGTCAGTCGCTTGCCGAGGTCAACACCATGAACGGTGTTACGGAGTATTTGCAGACATATCGCTCAATGCTCTATACCGACGCAAACGGTGAAGAAAAAACCGCGTATGTCATAGTTCCGCAGGATACCTCACGAATGGCGGATTACGTTAACCTTTCGTCGCGCGACGGCAAAAACACCTATGTTATGGATGATTCCGGTGTTATCATAACCGAAAAGCTAGCCAAGACTCTAGGTGTTTCCGTGGGTGACACCGTGACCTTCAAGACGAGCGAGACAGGCACTGCAACCGAGCCCGTAAAGGTTGCCGGAATAGTCGAAAACTATATGTATCACTACATTTATATGACGCCGAATGTATATAAGCAGCTTTTTAACGAGACGGCTTCGCTCAATACCATCTTCATTAAAACGGACGGTACCGTGGACGACGAGACTCTATCAAAGCAGCTTATGGATTTGAGCGCGATAAATTCGGTTACCATGAACAGCACCACCGAGAAACAGATAAGCTCAGTTATGAACAGCCTACTGTTTATAGTTGTAATACTGATAGTTGCTGCGGGGCTTTTGGCGTTTGTGGTTCTCTATAACCTCAATAACATCAACATCACCGAGCGCAGGCGTGAGCTTGCAACGCTCAAGGTTCTCGGTTTCTACAACAAGGAGCTTGCCTTTTACGTGTACCGCGAAAATATTGTACTGACGATTTTCGGTGTGATATTCGGTATAGTTCTGGGTATAATTCTTCACGCGTATGTTATGAGCACCATTGAGACGGACTATATTATGTTCGGCAAGGAAATGACGGTTATCAGCTATCTCGCAAGTATTTTGCTTACTGTGCTGTTTACGGCGATAGTCAACTTCGTTATGTATTTCAGGCTTAAAAAGATAGATATGGTTGAATCGCTGAAGAGCGCAGAATAAACATTTTCAATTTATATGTTGACATATATATTGTGTGGTGATATAATAGCACCACAATATATAGGCGCCGTGCAACTGACGGAAAGCCCATTTGGGCAGGCAGGCTAAACTGCCGGGGAACGCGGCGCATAAAAAGCCGACCGTCTGGGCAGCCTCTTTTTCGGGGGCTGCCCTTTTATATTGTAATTTATTTATGTATATATGCCTCGAGGCATCTGTGAAAGGAAGATGGCAAATGGAGTTTTCAAGAGCGTGGGAAGGCTTTAATCCCGGCGAATGGAACGAAAAAGTAAACGTCAGTGATTTCATCAAAAGGAATTACACGGAATATACGGGCGACAGCTCCTTTTTGAGCGGAGCCACCGAGCGTACAAAGGAGCTTATGGAAAAGTTTTCAAAGCTTCTTGACAAGGAACGTGAAAACGGCGGAGTTTTGTCGGTCGATACCGAAACCGTTTCATCTCTCGTCACCTATGCGCCCGGTTATCTTGACAAGGAAAAGGAGCTTATCGTGGGTCTTCAGACCGACAGCCCCCTGCGCCGAGGTGTAAATCCCTTCGGCGGTATGCGTATGGCGCGTGAGGCGGCAAAGGCTTACGGCTATGAGCTGTCCGACAAAATCGAGGACGAATTCAGATATAAGACAACTCACAACGACGGAGTATTCAGCGCCTATACGAGTGAGATGAGAAAGGCGCGCCATATTGCGCTGCTCACCGGTTTGCCCGACGCCTACGGAAGAGGCAGAATAATAGGAGACTATCGCAGAGTTGCCCTCTACGGTATGGATACGCTTATCGAATTTAAAAAGGCAGATAAAATTGCGCTTGAAAATAAGGATATGACAGAGGAGGTCATAAGGCTGCGCGAGGAGCTGCAAAAGCAGCTTAACTTTATGGAAATGCTCAAGCAAATGGCGCAGATGTACGGCTATGACATATCTTCGCCGGCAAGCAACGCGCGCGAGGCGATTCAGTGGCTTTACTTTGCATATCTTGCCGCAATCAAGGAGCAGAACGGAGCGGCTATGTCGCTCGGCAGGACAAGCACGTTCATTGACATCTACATTGAACGCGACATCGATAGGGGCGTACTCACTGAGAGCGGTGCTCAGGAGCTGATAGACGATTTTGTTATGAAGCTGCGTATGGCTCGCCATCTTCGCACTCCCGAATACAATGAACTGTTCGGCGGCGACCCTATGTGGATAACCGAGAGCATCGGTGGTATGACAAACGAGGGTAAAACTCTCGTCACGAAAAATTCGTACAGAATGCTCAATACGCTTTATACTCTCGGCTCGGCTCCGGAGCCCAATATGACTGTTCTCTGGTCGCAGGGCTTGCCCGAAAACTTTAAACGTTTTTGCGCCGAGGTTTCGGAGGACACCGACTCCATACAATATGAAAACGACGACGTTATGCGCCCGATTTACGGCGACGATTACGCCATAGCCTGCTGCGTTTCCGCTATGCAGGTAGGCAAGCAGATGCAGTTTTTCGGTGCGCGCTGCAACCTTGCAAAGCTTTTGCTTCTCGCATTAAACGGCGGATACGACAATGTTTACTGCGAAAAAATAGGACCGCAGACTAACCCGATTGAGGGCGACAGGCTTGATTACGACGAGGTGGTTGAGAGATACAAGACTTACCTTAAATGGCTTTGCAGGCTTTATGTCAATACTATGAATGTAATTCATTTTATGCACGATAAGTATGCGTATGAGAAAATCCAAATGGCACTTCACGATACCGATGTGCACCGCTTTATGGCATTCGGCGTAGCGGGACTCTCGGTTGCCGCAGACTCTCTTTCGGCTATCAAGTACGCAAACGTTAAGCCCATACGTGACGAGAACGGATATATAGTCGATTTTGAGACGACAGGTGATTTCCCGAAGTACGGAAACGACGACGACCGTGTTGACAATATCGCAAAAGCATTGCTTGAGGACACAATAGCCGAGCTTCGCAAGACTCCGGCTTACAGAAACGCAGAGCATACGCTTTCGGCACTCACAATAACCTCCAATGTCGTGTACGGCAAAAAGACAGGCTCCACGCCCGACGGGAGAAAGAAGGGCGAGCCGTTTGCTCCCGGCGCCAACCCCATGCATAATCGCGAAAAGAACGGCGCGCTCGCATCGCTCAACTCGGTTGCCAAGATGCCCTATTCACAGTGCCGCGACGGAATTTCAAATACGTTTTCAATCGTTCCCGCAGCACTCGGCAAAACGAGAGACGAGAGAACGGCAAATCTTGTGTCGATTCTTGACGGCTATTTTAAAAACGGTGCGCATCACCTGAACGTCAATGTTATGAACCGCGAAATGCTCGTTGAGGCTTATAACGACCCGACTAAATATCCCAATCTCACCATTCGTGTTTCGGGCTATGCGGTCAATTTCCATAAGCTCTCAAGGGAACAGCAGAGTGAGGTCATAAAGAGAACCTTCCACGAAACGATATAACAATCAAAAAATAAAAAAAGAACGACCTTTGACAGCCGGCTTAAAACCGACGGCCAAGGGTCGTTTTTTATATCGGATAATTTCGGCGACTCTATTTTTCCCTTTTGACATATTTTATTATTGCCATACCTGCCGCCGCGCCGTCGCCGACGGCTTTTGATACCTGCAAAAGACCGCCTGTGCAGTCGCCTGCCGCAAAAAGGCCGTTTACGTTCGTCATCATAGATTCGTTGACCCTGATTTTGCCGCCGATTGTCATCGCTCCTGCTTTTTGGGCGAGAGCTGCCGATGATGCCACTCCGTAGGCTACGAAAATGCCGTCGATATTGACCTCGGTACCGTCGCGCAAAACGGCTTTTTCGATTTTTGCGTCACCAGTGAGACTCGACAACGGTTCTTTAACAATTGTAAATTCTGAGGGGAATACTGCCGTCGGCTCTTCGCCGTTTGTGAACACGGTAACGCTTTTTGATGTTTTTGCGAGAATTTTGGCCTCGTGCAGAGCGTATTCGCCGGAGCCGAGAACGCCGACGTTTTTGTTTCTGTAAAAAAATGCGTCACAGACCGCGCAGTAGCTGACCCCTTTGCCTTCGAATTCGGTCAAGCCCTCTATGCTCGGTGCGAGCCGTCTGCTGCCGGTCGCCAAAAGTACCGCCTTGCACCTGTGATTTTTGTCGTCCGAGGTGACAACGGAGAATCCGCCGTCCTCATAATCAATCGACACCGCCTGCTTGTTCGTGAATTTCACTCCGAGCCTTTCGGCACCGTCAATTCCGCGTGTCAAAAGCTCTTTTCCGCTAATCGGTTCGGCAAAGCCGTAATAGTTTTCGATTTTTTCGGCTTTTGCGAGCGCACTGTCTCCCGTGGCTATCACTGTGGTTTCAAGACCGCTGCGAATTGTATACAACGCCGCCGAAATGCCGGCAGGGCCTGCTCCGATTATGATTACATCCGACATACAAAAGCTCTCCTTGCAAAATAAAATTAAACAAATTTTTAAACCTTATTATAGTTATATAATATCCGTTTTGTGCTGATTTTTCAAGGAAAACGGGTATTTTTTGGATATATGTGAGTTTTGTGTGTTATTGTGAATTTTTTTATAGTTTTTTTGACAATACAGATATAAAAGTTTATTGAAAAGCCTATCGTTTTGTGTTAGAATAACAATGTTGTATAAAAATATGGGAGGAAATCGAATGAAGTTAAAGGAACAGCTCAGTACTTTGGCTGACAACATTAAGACCTACTGGAGAAGGCCGCCCGAGGGCAAATATATGCCCTTTAAAGAGGTAGCGGCGTATTCTGTCGGCGGCATCGGTGCGTATTTCATCATAACTCTCGGTACCGCTTGTCTTCTTGCGACGGGTAACACTCTTATTTCGAGTACACTCGGCGTAAATCCGACGGATATGTATGTTCTTTATGTTATTGCAGTTCTTGCCAATATCCCGCTTACGGGAATCAGGGCAAATATTATTGATAACACAAGAAATAAAGCGGGTAAGTACAGACCCTACATAGTATCAATGGGTATTCCGACCACAATAATCTGTGTGCTGATGGTGTGGTTCCCGTATGATAAGTTCGGTGCTTTGTTCGGTGAGGGAATGCTTTTCGGCGTAACAAGGGCATATTTTGTAAAGTGCACTTTGATACTTATTTTCAACCTGCTCTTGCATTTCTTCTATTATTTCTTCTATGACAGCTATGAGAATCTTATACACGTTCTCTCGCCGAATTCACAGGAGAGAGCCGATGTTGCGGCTATAAAGAGTGTTGTATATTCACTCGCTCCGACCATAGTAAACCTTATTACACCGATTATAGCTCAGAATGTTTTCCACACGAATTCGACCGACATCCGTGTTTACAGACTTCTTTATCCGCTAATCGGTATCGGCGGCATACTTCTTTGCATACTCGTTTATAAGAACACTCAGGAAAAGATAGTTCAGGCGAGAACGCACGTTATTCAAATTAAGTTTTCCGACGCTCTCAGAGAGGTTGCCGGCAACAAGTATTTCTGGATAATCTCCTTTGCCGGCTGGATAGGCTTCCTTGAGGCATCGTATGCAAATGTTCTCTATTGGCTTTATAACTACGGCGGCGTTTGCTCCGGTAACGTATACGGACTCGTTGTTACAATTTATGGCAACGCTTCGCTTTGGGGTATGATATTAGCTCCCATGTGCATCAGAAAATGGGGCAAAAAATTCGTGCTTGTTGTTACGAATATTATGAATATCATATTCATTCTTATGATGCTTCCGTTTACCTCTCAGATGAACGGCTCCACCATTTGGGCTATTATGGGCTGCCTTTACCTCAATGCGTTTATGGGTTCGTTTGCGCTTATTTTAAACCCCGCAATTCAGGCAGACATTCGTGATTACCAGCAGTATAAGAGCGGTGAGAGAATTGACGGTATGTTCTCGGCAGTTGCTACAATCGGTACCGTTATCGCACTTCTTACGAGTGCCGTTCTTCCCGTAGTATACAAGAAAGGCGGTATCACAACCGATAACGCTCTCGCCGTCACATCAAATCCCGACATTCTCGGCAGAATGCTCGGCGACGGCAAAACCGTAGGTGAAATACTCTCCGAACAGATGGCAAACGGCCAGAACAATTACAGCAACGCATATTCCGCACTTTACGACCCGAATATTCTCGAAAACTTATTGAAGGTGCTCATACTCTTCTCGGCTCTTGGCGCTCTTCTCAACGTTATACCTTATTTCTGGTATGACTTTAACGAGAGAAAACAGAAGTCCGTGGTTAAGGTGCTCAAGGTACGCGCTATGTTTGAGGACTACAACAACGGCGCCATTGAGGATAAAGAGCTTGTAGAGGCTGTCGATATAATAAGAGAGTCAAGAGCTCTCGCCGCCGAAAAGCCCGTTGATGTCAGAAAAAAGTGGTACAGGGACATCAGTGACAAGGCCGAAAAGAAGGCTCAGAAAAAGGCTTACAAGGCAGCTGTTCAGAAGAATGAGGACATTGAGATTGCCAAATTCGTATGCGAGGAGCTTGATAAGTTCTCGTCTAATCTTGTTAAGTATCAGCTCAAGACATATAAAAAGGTTTACGACGGCGGACTTGAAGGCCTTCGCAAAATCACTCTTGACGATATAAACAAGGAGCTTGCCGAGGCTAAGGCTCTTCCCTATACCGACAACGAAGAAAAGCAGATACGCAAGTTTGCGATTTCGGTTGCCAAGAAGAAAAAGTCAGCTTATAAGGCCATACAGAAGTATTACGGCGCCCCGTCAGTTAAGTTCGAGCGCCTTGACTTCTCCGTGCTTGAGAAGTACTTTGACCAAGAGGACGCTTGCGACGACAGACTCAAGACGCTTTATACCGAGCTTAACGACGCCAAAAAGGCAGGCAACAGCGAAAAGGTTCAGATGCTTCGTGCAGATATCAAAAAGACTGCAAGTGAGCGCAAGCAGGCGCGCGATATGTCTAAGAAGGAAATGGACAAGCACGCATACTTTAACCGTGCCGCAAAGCCGTATCTTGACGCCGAACGCCTTATAAATCAGGAGAAGTACTATCAGCATTTCGGTGAGATAGAGGCTCTCTATGACGAGGCAAAAGAGCGTGAAGCAGAGGCTAAAAAGGCAAGAGACGCCGAGGTTGAAAGACTTAAGGCTGAGGACGCCGCATACAAGGCACAGAAAAAAGCCGAAAAGCTCGCTAAAAAAGGCAAGAAATAATAATCGGCAAACAAAATAAAACCGAATAAGCATAAAGCTGCCCTCCTTATCGCACGAAGCGACCGGGGAGGGCAGCTTGTTTTATTGATTTTAAGGTTTTACAAAGCCGAGATATACGCATTTCCGGTTTGACTTTAAGCAGGGTAAAGAAGAGACAAAGGTTACTCGCTCGTTTTTATTTAAATGACAATCGGCTGTGCACCGATGGAGGACAAAGCAAATCGCAAAAAAAGCTCCCGAACGAAATCGGGAGCTTAAAATATAAATGTGCGGTATACGGTGCGTCAAGCTTTTTTCCATGCGCCCCTTGAAATAAGAGCCAAAATCGGGAATATCTCAAGTCTGCCGGCGAGCATATCAAATATCAGCACAAGCTTTGAAAACGCGCCGTAAGAGCTGAAGTTTCCGGTGGGTCCGACTATCTCAAGACCGGGGCCGATGTTGTTGAAGCAAGAGAGCACAGCGGACAAATTTGTTACAAGCGGCTTATTGTCAACCGATATAAGCAGTATACTCAGAACAACCAAAATAAAATATGCGGCGAGATAAACGCTTGTGCCGTTGATTATTTTTTCGTCAACGGGTGTGCCGTCTACGTGTACAACCTGAACTCTTCTCGGGTGAAGTATCTTGTGAATGTTTCTGCGTAAATTTTTGAAAAGCAACAGAATTCTTGCACACTTGAGACCGCCGCCGGTAGAGCCGGCGCACGCGCCTATGACCATAAGCGTAAGCAAAATGGTTTTTGAGAAGCTCGGCCATGTGTCAAAATCCGTAGTCGCAAAGCCCGTTGTCGTCATAATACTTGCTACCTGGAAGCAGGCGTGGCGAATCGTTTCGTGAATTGTCGGGTACATTTTACGAATGTTAATTGCTATCAGCGCGGCACTCACAATTGAAATCCCGAAGTAACAGCGAACCTCCTCGTTTTTGAAGAGCGCCTTGAATTGGCGCATAATGAGTAAGTAATAGCAGTTGAAGTTTACGCCGAAGAGCATCATAAACACGGTGCAAACCCACTGTATATAAATGCTGTAACCCGCCATGCTGTCATTTTTGATTCCGAAGCCGCCGGTTCCTGCGGTGCCGAATGCCGTGCACAGCGCGTCAAAAAGAGGCATTTTTCCGGCGAGCAAAAACAATATATTAAAAAGAGTAAGCACTATATACAGTACATACAGTATCATGGCGGTATCGCGCATTTTGGGTACGAGCTTACCGACATCGGGGCCCGGGCTTTCCGCCTTTAAAAGGTGCAGTCGCGAGCCGCCCGATTTTGAATTTGACGGGACAATGGCAAGCAAAAATACAAGCACACCCATTCCGCCGAGCCAATGGCTGAAGCTTCGCCAATATAAAATTCCGCGTGATAAGTCCTCAACAACGGGCACTATTGACGCACCGGTCGTTGTAAAACCCGAAACCATCTCAAAAAACGCGTCGATGTAAAACGGTATTTCGCCCGATATAAAAAAGGGCAATGCACCGAAAAGACTTAAAAAAATCCAGCCGAGGCCAACGCAAACTATGCCCTCCTGAGCGTAAAAGCCGCGCTTTGCTTTGCGGCAGATAAGCCACAAAAATGCGGATACCGCTATCAGTATGCCTATTGTATATAAAAAGGCCTTTGCCGCATCATCGACTCCGTCATAAACGCTTATAAACAGCGGCGGAAGCATAAAAAACGCTTCGAGCGCCAATATTTCCGCAAAAATACGACCCATCATTTTATAGTTCATAAAGCACTTTTACCCCGTTAAATAAATATGTCGTTAAGCTGTCGCACCACATCTCCGCTGCTTGTGACAATAATGATGCCGTCACCTTTTTTAAACGAAGAATTACCGTTGGGTATGTCGATTTTACCGTTATGCGTTATGCAGACAATAAGTACATTTTTGCGAATTTTTATATCCTTAAGAGCCTCTCCGCAATGCTTTGTCTGCTCGTCAACTCGGAATTCTATGGCCTGCGCCTGACCGTCTGCGATAAAGTGAACGGCGATTGCCGCACCGCTTTGATTCTGTATGGCTCTGACATAGCGTACTATTGAGTTGCAGCACAGCTCCTTGGGACAGATGATGCTACCGAGCGGAATGTTTGAAGGAATACTGCCGCTGTCTATTCGGCTGAGCTTTGTTATTGTCTGCGGAACACCCACATTGTTGGCATAGAGCGAAATTATCATATTCATTTCGTCAAGCCCGGTGGCGGTAACAACCGCCTCGCAGTCGGCCAACCCCTCACTGTTGAGAAGATTTTGATCGCTCGCGTCGCCGTGGATTATATTCGTTGTCGGCAGAAGCGAGGCAAGCTCAACACAGCGTTTTTCGTCTTTCTCTATAAGAGTTACCGAAACGCTGCTTTTTTCAAGACGCTTTGCAAGATAATAGCTGATTTTTCCGCCGCCGCAGATAAGTATGTTTTTGGCTTTTTTCGGCGTCATACCGAGACTCTTCAAAAGCATTGAGAGGTTGTCTACGGACGCCGTGACAAATATTCTGTCGCCGGCCTGTAAGACGAAATCGCCGTTGGGTGCGAGTGCTTCACCGTTTCTGATTACCGCACAAACAAGTACGTTACACTTTGTCTGCGCGGGAAGTGCGCTCAAAGGAATGTTGCAGAGCTTGCTGTCGCTTTTGACGCGCAGCTCAACTATATCGACGCGCCCCTTAGCAAAGGTGTCATGCTTTAAAAATCCCGGGTATCTGAGAAGCTTTTCTATGGCACTTGACGCCTGCTTTTCGGGGTTTACGGTCATGGACAGCGCATACATATCGCGCATATCATAGATTTGACTGCTGTATTCGGGGTTGCGGATTCGCGCTATTGTGTGCAGGTTCTTGTTAAGTCCGTGAGCGGTAATGCAGCACAAAAGATTTACCTCGTCCGCGCTTGTGGCGGCTATTATGAGGTCGGTATCCGTAATTCCCGCCTTCAGCAGCGTGTCTTTGGTGGCACAGTTGCCGTGTACGGTCATTATGTCGAATTGCTCCATGCTTGAGCTCAAAACATCCTTGTTTGAGTCGATAAGAGTAATGTCATATCCCTCTGCGGTCAGCTGACGTGTAAGCGTGGCACCGACCTTACCGTCACCTGCAACAATAATCTTCAATTACAATTCCCCCAAAAAATCATATATAACCACATATAATATAGCATAAAAAAAGTAAAAGTCAATGAATAAAAAGGCACAGTAAGAGCGGCATAAACGCCGACGGCAGCAGGTTTGCAACCTTTATTTTTGTGACCTTCATTGTGTTGAGAGCTATGGCTATTATAAGCACGGAGCCGACGCACGACATCTCGTTTATCATACTGTCGGAGAGAAATGACGAGAGAAAGCCGGCGCCGAGCGTCAAAATCGCTTCGTAGACAAAAACTATAATTCCGGAGAAGAAACAGCCTATTCCGAATGTGGTAGTCATTATCATCACAAAAAAGCAGTCGAGCAGAGCTTTTGCATAGTATGTTGAAAAGCTGCCCTGCATACCGGCTTCAATCGCGCCGACTATTGCCATAGCTCCGACGCAGGTAAAAAGCGTGGCATTTACAAAGCCCTCGCCGAACGATGAATTTTCGGTATTGCGGCTCAGCTTCTTTTGCAAAAAGTCGCCGAATTTATTTAAATGCCTGTCAATGTCAATGAGCTCGCCTATTATTGTTCCTATCGCGAGCGACAGGGCGGCAATCAATGTATTTTCTCCTTTAAGCGAACCCTTGATTCCTATGTAGAGTACGCACAGCGACAGCGCATAGTTAAGACTTTTTTGCACGCGTTCGGGAATACCCTTTTTAAACAGCAGCCCTAAAAGAGAGCCTAAAAAAACAGCTCCGCAGTTTACTGCCGCGCCTATGAGTTTCATTTTTTCACCTTATTTGTTACCGTGCCGCGCCGAAACCGACGAAATGCCGTAGTGACGGGCACTCTTTACCTTGATTTTAATTACGGCGACTATAATAACACAAAAACCGCCGTGTATCAATAATAAGGTTGAGCGTTCATAAGGAAGTATCGGTTTTCGCATAAAAAATGTACGGCTGTGAAGCTGCGAAGCAAAACTGCCTTATAAACGCTCGGCCGAATCGTGTGGATTTTTAATTTTTTCACGCTGTGTTTCGTAATTTGAAAATCGGCAGGGTAATTACGGCGACAACGCCGCAACTGTTCCGTCCGCCGCCGCAGTCGTAAGCTGACGAAATGCCTTTGTGCGGCAGTCGCCTGCGGCGTAAATTCCGTCCGTGCTTGTTTTACAGCTCTCGTCCGCCTTGATGTATCCGTTTTCATCAAGCTCTGTGACCTCGGCAAATATTTCGTTTTGCGGCTCCTTGCCTATTGCGACAAAGAGCCCGTCAAGCGGAAGAACCGTTTCTTCACCACTTAGATTATTTTTAACTAAAACGCTTTCGAGCTTCATTTTGCCGTTTATCTTTTTTATTTCGCTGTTTAACAAAAACTCGATGTTATGAAAGGACTTTAACTCTTCACAGAGCCTTTGCTCGCCGCGAAATTCATTCCGTCTGTGAATCACATATACCTTTTTGCAAAGCTCTGCCAACAGCCTTGCGCTTTGCAGAGCCGAGCTGCCGCCGCCGACCGCGGCAACCGTTTTACTTTTGAAAAATGCACCGTCGCAAACCGCGCAGTATGAAATGCCTCTGCCCAAAAGCTCACGTTCGTTTTCAAGATAAAGCGGACGCGGTCTTGTACCGACCGCAATTATAATTTTATCGCATTGAGTTTTTTCGCCGTCAGCAGAAATGACATATTTGTCCTTACCCTCAAGCTTAATTGCGGCTGCTCTTTTTTTAATAAGCTCTGCGCCGAGCTTTAACGCCTGCTTTAACAGCCTGTCAGAAAATTCGTCGCCGCTGATTTCGCAAAAGCCCGGGTAGTTTTCTATTCTCGGCGAATCGACTATCTGACCGCCGAATATTCCGCTTTCAAAAACCGCGACACTCTTATTTTGGCGAGCGGTGTAAATTGCCGCGGTAAGACCTGCCGTTCCGCCGCCGATTATAATTGTATTGTATTTTTTCGGCATAAAAATCCCCCCGTTTTCGTCTGCCATAATGAGTTTGCCGCGAAATTGCGGTTTTATCCGAAACCGTGGGGGGAAAGTTTTATTTAATTGTACCGTATATAAGCTTTTTCTTTTCGGGCGGATTGTCGGCTATTTTAATTGCATTTAAATACAGCTTTTCGGCACTGTCGGCTCTTGCTTCGCAGGAGGTGTAAAGCGTTGCCAGAGCGTCGCCCTTATTAACTCTTTCGCCGGTTTTTTTGCGGAGTACAATTCCCGCAGCCATATCGATTTTGTCGTCCTTTTTCTCTCTGCCTGCGCCGAGTATCACGGCGGCTTCGCCTATCTTTCCGGTGTCCGCCGAAAAGATGTATCCGTCGCACGGTGATAATATGTCGCGAACGCATTTGTCTTTTTTGAAGAGGGTTGTATCATTTATATAATCGACGTCTCCGCCCTGAGCCTCAACAAGCTCACGGAATTTATCAAAGGCTCTGCCGCTGTCGAGCGCATTTGTCGCTTCTATAATACACTCGTCTATGTCCTTTCGGAATGAGAGTGACAGCATATTTGCGGCGAGATAAACAGATAATTCGCGAAGGCTCTTGTCACCGTTACCGCGTAAAATGTCGACTGCCTCGATAACCTCAAGCGCATTTCCGACATTTCTGCCGAGCGGCTCGTCCATATTTGTTATAACGGCTATGATGTTTCTGCCGCAGCTTTTGCCTATGCCGACCATTGTTTCTGCGAGAGCCGCGGCGTCCTTTTCATTTTTCATAAATGCGCCGCTTCCGCATTTCACATCGAGAACTATATTTTTGTCGCCTGCCGCAAGCTTTTTGCTCATAATGCTCGCAGAGATAAGAGCCCTGTCATCCACGGTGGCTGTTACATCGCGAAGTGCGTAAAGCTTTTTGTCGGCAGGTGCGAGATTTCCGGTCTGACCTATCAGAGAAATTCCGATTTTGTTTACCTGTTTAAAAAAGCTGTCGCTTGCCATTGCTGTGTTGTAGCCGGGAATAGACTCCAGCTTATCAACCGTACCGCCCGTGTGGCCGAGACCTCTGCCGCTCATTTTGGCAACCTTCAGACCGCAGCTTGCGGCAATGGGAGCGACTATAAGTGAGGTTTTATCACCGACACCGCCGGTTGAGTGCTTATCGCAGGACACGCCGTCTATTTTGCTCATATCGTTCATATCGCCCGACTGCGCCATACATAAGGTGAGATTTGATATTTCGCTGTTACTCATACCCTTAAGGCATATGGCCATAAGCAGCGCCGAAGCTTGATAGTCCGGTACCGAGCCGTCCGTAAATCCGTCGACAAAGAACTTGATTTCGTCAAAGGACAGCTCTTTCCCGTGCTTCTTGTTATCGATGATGTCATACATTCTCATTTCGCCACGACCTTTCTTTTAATTTGATTGCTTATAAGCCTTGCGGCAATGCAGAAAAGCAAAAGCAGGGGAAAATAAAAACTGCCGAAAAGGATTAGGCCCTGCTCCGACAGCTTTATGTGTGAAATATTAGAATCCGCGTGAGCTTCCTCCGCCGGAGAAGCCGCCGCCTCCGCCCGAAAATCCTCCCGAGGACGAGCCTCCCGAGAACCCTCCGGATGAATGTCCGCCGAAGCCGCCTCCGTAAAATCCGCCTCCGTAAAATCCGCCGTCGCCGTGATGATCGCCGCCACCGTGATAAATTGCTTTGCGAATTATGCGGCCGGGTAAAATCGAGACAATCAGTACCAGAACCGTTATTATAATTATAACGGCGAGGTCGATTTTTTCGTTCCCGGAATCTGATGAGGAGTAATCGCCGATGTCCGTGTCGTCAATGCTCGTATAGCCCTCTACTCCGTATTCGGAATAAACCTCCTCGACGAGCTTTTTGTAGCACTCGCGAAGACCCGTGGAATAGTCGCTGTTTTTGAGGTACGGAACTGCATAGGAATCGAGAATTCGTCCCGATTTACCGTCGGTGAGAGAGCCCTCAAGACCCTTTCCGACTTCAATTCGCACCTGTCTGTCGCCCGTGGACAACAGCAGCAACACGCCGGAATCATCGTCCTTATCGCCTATGCCCCATTCACGCGCAAGTCCTATCGAATAGCTTTCAATATCTCTGCCGCCGAGGCTTTGAACCGTGACAACTACTACCTGCGCCTTTGTCTTTTTGTACAGCTCCTCGCCGAGAGCTTGTATGGTGCTTTTGTCCTCATCGGTGAGACACGAGGCAAAATCGTTGACGAAAAAGTCGCTTGTGGGAGACGGGTAATCGTCTCGAGCTTGTGTGGTCATTTTGTTGTCATCGGTAAAGCTTGGGGCGAAAAAACTGCGCGCCGGCAACGGATGCTCGCTTATTGCGGCTGCCGGCAGAGCCGTCAGCAAAACAATCAAAAGTGAAACAAGCAGTGCGCCTGCACCTATCGTCTTTTTCATGGCTTATTTACCGAAATCCACAGCGGGAACAGTTGCAGCTTCGGCTGTTGCGGTGAAATAATCCGCCTTTTCAAAATGGAAGAGTCCCGCAATTAACGATGCGGGGAACGATTGAATTTTTGTATTGTATTCCTTTGCGGCGTTGTTATAGTCCTGACGCGCAACGGAAATACGGTTTTCGGTGCCTGCAAGCTCATCCTGAAGATTTATAAAATTCTCATTTGCCTTGAGATCGGGATAGCTTTCGGCTATCGCCAAAAGTCGTGATACGGCACTGTCAAGCTGACTCTGAGCATTGTTCAGCTCGTCAACCGTCTTGGCACCAGAAAGTGCCGTGCGAGCGTCCGCAACTGCCGTAAAAACGTCCTCCTCATGAGAAGCGTAGCCCTTTACGGTGTTTACAAGGTTTGGTATAAGGTCCGCGCGGCGCTGAAGCTGTGTTTCAACCACGGACTGCGCGCTCGTCACGTTTTCACGCAGCTTTACGAGATTGTTGTAGCTGCCGACAATGCTGCCGATAAGTGCAATGACTATAACAGCAACAATGATTCCTACTGTAAGACTCTTTTTGTTTTTCATGGTGTTACCTCCTTTTTCGGGGGAGAAATATCAGTCGTCAAAACCGTTCGGATTGTTTTTTTGCCAACGCCATGAATCCTCGCACATTTCCTCGAGGTCGCGTTTTGCCTCCCAACCGAGCTCTTTTTTAGCCTTTGACGGGTTGGAGTAGCAGGTAGCTATATCACCGTCACGGCGAGGAGCGATTTTATAATTGATTTTAACGCCTGTGGCTTTTTCAAATGCTTTAACTATATCTAAAACGCTGTAACCCTTGCCTGTGCCGAGATTATAAATTCTTACGCCGCCGTTTGAGGATTTCAGCTGCTCTACGGCTTTTACGTGACCGAGAGCCAGGTCAACCACGTGGATGTAATCGCGAACACCCGTTCCGTCGCGGGTGGGGTAGTCGTTGCCGTAAATCGAGAGGCAGTCAAGCTTGCCTATTGCAACTTGGGTTATATACGGCATAAGATTGTTCGGGATTCCGTTGGGGTTTTCACCTATGAGGCCGCTCTTGTGAGCACCTATCGGATTAAAGTAGCGAAGCAGCGTAACATCCCAGCTGTTGTCTGCTTTATAGAGATCCTCGAGGATTATCTCTATCATATACTTTGTGGTACCGTAGGGATTGGTTGTACCGCCGGTTTTCATATCCTCCGTGAGCGGCGAAACATTGTTCATACCATAGACGGTAGCTGAGGAGGAAAATACGATCTTTTTGCAGCCGTTGTCTCTCATAACCTCGCAGAGCGCAAGAGTTCCGCCGATGTTGTTATCGTAGTACTCAAGCGGCTTGTGGCAGGATTCGCCTACCGCCTTGAGGCCTGCAAAATGTATGACGGCGTCTATTTTATTTTCTTTAAAGACGGAGTCAAGCTTCTTTTTGTCGCGAACGTCGCACTCATAAAACTTAACCTTTTTTCCGACTATTTCCTCAACGCGCTCAAGCGCCTTGGGGCTTGCGTTGTAGTAGTTATCAACCACTATCGGTTCATATCCTGCGTTAATAAGCTCTATGCAGGTATGGGTGCCTATAAATCCGGCACCGCCGGTTACTAATATTGCCATTTAAAATGTCCCCCTTGATAATATATACAAAATATGACGGCTTAAAAAGTGTTATGAAAGATTTGTTCCGGGATAGTATTTTGCGAGTATCTGCGCGTAGGTTGAGCCGTCGGCAGCCATTTTGTTTGCACCGGCAAGGCTCATACCGACACCGAAACCGCTGCCGTATGAGGTTATCTTAAAGGTGTCGCCGGAAGAGGTGTAGGATACGGCAAAGCAGTATGACGGAATCTTGTTTTCGAGAAGCTCACAGGCGAATTTATATCCGCTTATTTCCTTACCGCCTACGTTTACGGTTTCGACGTATCCTACTCCCGTGCTTATGGCGCCGTCGTGCTTTGTAACCTTTACCCAGTCCTTGGCGGAGCCGGAGAGATTTATCGAGCTGTCAAATTTATTTGCAAGCTCCTTTAATTCACCGGATGTCAGAGTAATCTCCGTTTTGTAGCCGTCTGCGTTTTTATCGGATGCGCTGTCTACCGTTTTAAGGTAGGGGAAGGAATTGCCGAAAACAACGTCTGCCGAGGTGGTTTTACCTGCCGACAGCTTAAATGTAGGAGTGAATGCCGGTTGACCGTTATATACGACATATTCGCCGAATACCTCCGAAACGGCATTCAGTATGTTGTCGCTCACCGTTTCTGCGGCATTAAGACCGCTCACGTTAAAGTTTGTGTTGCGGTATTTCAAATATGTATAAACGGCAACTGCATCTGCCTTAATGGCTTCGGAATTGTAGCTGTCGTCCACATCCGCGGCCACAATTTTTGCGAGTGCCTTTTTTGCCTCCGTTTTTACGCCGTTGAGCACAATGTATTCGGGGAGAGCGTTTGCGTTTGCCGCATTGTCACCCTGAGAAGCGGCGCTTGCGGCATCCTCGGCCGCTCTCGCAAGGTCATCCTTATCAATTCCGTTAACCGCTTCATTGCGCATAAAAACAGATAGCGGAACCGTATCCTTTGATATTTCCGGGGGAACGGTCGTTTCCTCGGAAGTCGTTTCGGGTGCGGTGTTTGCGAGCGCCTCGGCGGCTTTTTTGTCTCTTTGATATTTCACAAGGAAAAATGTGCCTGCCGCAACGGCAAGAGCGAGAATTATTACAAGTATTGAAACAAAGACTTTTTTCCCTTTGCCGGGAGTTTTTTCGGCTTCGGGCTCTGCTGCGGCTTCGCCGGAAATCTCTATGCCGACGGAGCTTTCCCCGGAGGCCTTTTCGCCGATAAGTTCTATAAGCTCCTCTGCGGCGTCTCTTATGAAGCTTTCGTCTTTTTCATCGGGCTCGCGGTAGAGCTTTCTGACTATTGCGGAGCTCTCGCCTGCGACGGCAATGCATATGTAAGAACAGCCGTCCGTATTGCAAATATCCGAAATGCACGCGCCGAAATCCGCAGAGGCAAGCTCCTTTGCCGATTTTGCCATCTGTGCGGTGTAATCGGTGACATTGAAGTCTCCCTTGTCCTCAACGTGCGGCGTAAACGTGAAGAACTCGAAAAAGTCGGGTGAAACAGAGCCGAAGGATTTTACATATTCGGAATTTTGATTGCCGTTCACCGCAACACGGCTGCCGCTCTCGCGAAGAATATTTACGGTTTTGGAAGTGATTTCACCTACACTCTCGGGAAGCGCGGGAGGCGTCTGCGCGGCTTTTTCGGGAGCCGGTGCCTCTTGCCTTTTCGGCGGAACAGACGGCTTTACCGTTGCGTTTTTCGGGGCGTAAGCCTCCTCGCGGACAGCTATGGTCTCGCCGCTCGTGAGATACGGAATAACGCCGTTGCGAAGCACCGTGTCAAGGCGTGCATCGTCAAGAGGCAGATACATTATCTGTTGATGTCCCTTAGAAATGACAAAGCCGGAATTTACTCCGTCGCGGGTTAAAAACGGGACGGCACCCTTCGGCATCTGCGATTGAAGCAGCTTTTGCGACTCGGGAATTTCCGCGGCGCGTCCGAGTGCTTTTTTGACCGTCGGATTTTCCTCAATGTCAAGAGAGAGTGCCTTTGTAAGCAGCGTCTTTGTTCTGACATATATCTTCGGGTCAACGGCAATAACTATAAGCTCGGAGTCCGCGAGTGCTTTGCCGAGCGACGGGAACATCTCCTTGAGAGAAGAAAATCTCTTGAAGGACACGTCATCGTCGGTAAAGGCGTTAAGACTGCCGGAAATTTTGATTTGAAGCTTAGTAGCCGGAATGTCGTCACTCGAAATAAGTGAAAACAATTTCAAATTCATATCCTTGTCCATCCTTGTTTATAAATGTGTATTAAAAACCGATTATTCGGCGGGCTGCCATTTTTCCGCCGAAGCAAAGGGGTTCTTTTGACCTTTTTTATCATACCATACCTGCGGATAGCGCGGATTTTCGTTGACCGTGACGAGCGAAGTGTCTACATTTTCGCTTTCGCCGTCGCGCAGAAGTCTGCCGACAACCACAAGTCTTGCGTTTGAAAATTCGTAGCTGCAGGTGGATAGTGTAATAAGCTTATCCGTATAGTCTACGCTGACGCCTGTCGAATAAAGCTTTCTCTCGTCTATTGCCGCTATAAATGCGTCAAAGTTTTCCTTTGTCGGGAATTTGGGCGTGTTGTAGTAAAAGAGGTAGCCGTTATCCTGCTCGGGCGCGCTGCCTGCTATAAAGGCGGCATAGATTTTAAATTTATAGGTCTTAAACAGAGTGTCGTATTCTATAATCGGCGACTCCTTAAAGCCGTCGGGCTTCTTGTATTTGTCAAGCTCGGCAAATACAAGGCCGTCGCTCATGTGATGACCGTAAATTACAGTGTTCTGGCTGAGATATTTCGGGTCGCAGCGGAAATCGAGGAACGGGCAGCCGTAACGGCTGTAATTGCCGTAGAAATCCTGCTTGAGGTATTCGTCGTTATCCTCAGCCTGCACAACCTGGACGTCGATTGCCGTATTCGGAACGCGAATCCAACCGACAAGGTCGTTGTTTATGGCATAGAGATAAGCGTATTTCGGCATCATACCCTGAGGCAGAGTGACGTTTGGATATTTGGCAAAAAATTCCGCCCACGCCTCTTCGTCGGTAAGGTTTGAATCGGCGTCGATAACCTGACCTTTAATGTTGGCGTTTTGCTTGTTGGCGCTGTTTTTCTGACCCATCAGCACGCCGAACCAAACAGCGCAGCCGATAAGCGTGAAAACAGAGACGTCCATTATTACCTTTCTGATTATCTCGGAAACCTTGTCATGCTTATTCGGGAAGAACGCCGCAAGACCGCTCTTGAACATCTCGCCGAAGGTCTTGACGGGTTTCTCATCTTCTTCCGGTTTTTCTTCCTTCTGCTCATCCTCGGGCTTTTCTTCCGGCTTTTCTTCCGGCTTTTTATCCTTGGAGGGGCGAACTATTGCGATGTTTTCTGCGGGAGCTTTTTCCTCCTCGCGAGGCTTCTGATATTGATTTGTAATATCGATGAAGTGGTTATCATCGCCGGAATATTTGTTTCTTCTCGACGTCTGCTCGGTTTCATTTAGAGAGTTGTCGTTTATGGCAGACAAAATATCATTGTAGATTCTGTCGGTGTTTTTGTCGATAACCTCATTTTTCTTTTCGCTTTCGTCCGTCGACTTCGCATTTAAGTTTTGCGGCTCCGCTTTTTCGGTGCGAGACTGCTCTGTTTCGGCCGGCTGCGCGTTATTTGGCTCAGGCTGTGACTTATCCTTCGACTCGTCACCGAGGGCAGAGAGTAAATCGTTTATCTCGCTGTCGGGTTTTTCGTCCTTTGCGGTTTCGTGGTTTACCTTATTTTTAAGCTCTTCAAATGATAAAAGCTCGTTGTCGTTGTTTTTCTTGTCCTTGCTTTTGCTCATTTAAGCTCTCACTCCTTTCGGATACCATCTTTCGGCGTTTTTATATGGATTTGCTTTTTTATATTTGTCATACCATATCTGCGGATAGCGCGGATTTTCGTTTACCGTCGCAAGCGAGGTGTCAACCTCTTCGCTTTCACCGTCTCGTATGAGCCTTGCAACCAGTACGCAACGGGCGTTTGTCTCGCCGCGGCGCGTTGAAATATCCATATCGCGCGTGCAGGTCGAGAGGGTGAGTATTTTGTCGTCGGTATTTACGTCTATTCCCGTCGAATAGAGCGAGCGTGACGCAATCTCGTCAAAGTACTCCGCGTAGTTTTCGCCGCTCATAAACGGGTATATGTAATTGAAAACATAGCCGTTGTCGTCCTTTTCGTCCGCGTTTGTCAAAAAGACGGCTATGACTTTCCATTTGTAATCGTGATAGATAGTGTTAAACTCAATTACGGGATTTTCTTTCCAAAATTCGATGTCCTTGTATTTTTCAACGTCCGAGAACATGGTGGAATCGAGGTAATTGTGACCGTAAATTATGGTGTTTGTGTCAAATTCGCCGTCGGTTATCGTGTTGCGGTAATCGACAAACGGAGTTCCGCGGCGCTCGTAGTTGCCGTAGAAGTTGCGCCTTAAATAGTAATTGTTGTCGGAGCCGTGCACAACGGGATGATTTACGGTTGTACCGGGAATTTTAATCCAGCCGACAAGGTCGGGATTTACGGAATACGCCTTTTTGTATTTTTCCTGAATGCCGTCCGGGAAAACCGTGTCTCCGTAATCGTATTCGGGCACGTCAAACTGTGGATTTGCAAGGCTTGCTATTTCCGCCGCCTCTTTTTTGCTCTTTATTATATCAACGCCGTATTTCACACAGAAGGTTCCGGAGACTATCAAAACAATTATTGATATAAAGAGTATAAATTTGCTGCCCTTGCCCATCGGCTTCTTTTTTTGTTTCTTTTTGCCGCCTTTTTTCTGCGGAACGGTGTTTTCGGTGATGACATTATCGTCGTTCATCGTATTGCCTCCATAATCATTTCGAGAGCGGTATCCGCGCTGATGCTGCGGTTTTGCTCCCTGACGTCGCCGGTAAAATTGTTTAGAAGCTTTTTAACTATTGTGCTTTTACCGTCGGAAACAGCTATATAAACAAGGCCCACGGGCTTATTTGTATCGTCCGAAGACGGTCCCGCTATACCCGTAACGGCAACTGCTATATCGGCCTTTGTAAGAGACAAAACGCCCTTTACCATTTCACGCGCGGTTTCGCGGCTTACGGCACCGTATTTTTTTAGGGTTTCCGGGGAAACGCCGAGCACATTTTCTTTGAAACGGTTTGAATAACAGACAACGCCGCCCTCGAATACCTCGGAGGAGCCGGATACGTCGGTAATGCGTTTTGAAATGAGTCCGCCGGTACAGCTCTCTGCCGTGGCAAGCTTAAGTTTTTTACTTTTGAGAAGTTCTACCGTCTGCTTTTCAATACTCATAATTTTTTCCTTTAAAATGTGATAAGCTCCTGCTTTACGCCCTCGACCGCACGGCTTATAAGCGCGTCGCTGTCAAGCGATAATTCGGCTTTTTCGATTTCTTCGGGCTTCGGGTGAAGACGCGGATGCTTCGGTGTAAATACCGTACAGCAATCCTCAAACGGTCTTATCGAAATATCAAATGTATCTATCTTTCTTGAAATAACGACTATTTCGTTCTTATCCATACCTACAAGCGGGCGAAGCACCGGTAAGCGCGAAACGCTGTCGGTAGACATCATCGCCGTAAGAGTTTGGCTTGCCACCTGACCTACGCTCTCTCCCGTGACAATAGCCTCGCAGCCCTCTTTTTCGGCAAGGATATTTGATATGCGCATCATATAACGTCTCATAATGAGGGTGAAAAGCTCCTCGGGACATTTATCGCGTATGTTTTCCTGTATCTCGGTGAACGGCACGGTTATAAGCTTGATTGTGCCGCTGTACTTTGCTACTTTAGCGAGAAGGTCGTGAACCTTCATTTCGGACATGGGCGATGTGAACGGGGGAGAGGCGAAATGTACGGCGTTTAAAACAACTCCGCGTTTTGCCATCATCCAGCCTGCAACGGGGCTGTCGATTCCTCCCGAGATAAGCAGTGCTGCTTTGCCGCCCGTGCCGACGGGCATACCGCCTGCGCCCTTTTTCTGGTCGCCGTGAATGTAAGCCGCGTTTTCGCGGATTTCTATTGCTATGGTTAAATCGGGATTTTTAACATCGACTCTGATGTGCGGAAAAGCGTTTAAAACCGCCTCGCCGACATCACAGCATATTTCCGGTGATTTTAAGGGGAAGGTCTTGTCTGCGCGTTTTGCCTCCACCTTAAAGGTTGAAGCGTTTTTAAGAGCCTCGCTTAAATACACGGGAGTCGTTTTGAGGATTACATCCATATCCTTTTCGACTGCGGCGGCGCGCTCATAGCCTGCAATGCCGAATATGCGTGAAATTTGATCCTCTGCCTCTTCCATATCAAAGCTTTCGTCAAAAGGCTCTACGGTTATTGTTGACTGTGAGCGGATTACTTTGAATTTTCCGAGCGACTGAAGACGCCTTTTGATATTTTTTGCGAGCGTTGACTCAAATGACGAGCGGTTAAGGCCCTTAAGCGCAAGCTCTCCGTTTTTTATAAGTATTATTTCTTTCATATTGCTGTTTCTTTATCCTTTGTGTTTTCTGAGTTTTTCGACAGCGATTTTTATGACATCGGCACAGCGGTCAATTTCATCAATCGAGGTGTCGTTTGAAAGGCTTATCCGTATGGCGGAATCTATTCTGTCTGGCGGAAGCCCCATGCTTTGCAGCACATTGCTCCTGTGCCCCTTGGAGCAAGCCGAGCCTGCCGAAATGTATACGCCGTTCATCGAAAAGAAGTTTACCGATACCTGAGACGGTATTTCGTCTATGGAAATATTGATAATGTACGGCAGGGCGTTTTCGGGGGAATTTATATGTACTCCGGGAATTTCTTTTATCCGCTCTCTCAGACGGAGATTGAGCTTTGCCGTATACTTAAGATTTTTTTCGACGCTTCCGCCGTTTTCAACAGCGGCGGCAAAGCCTGCTATCGCCGGCATACCCTGAGTTCCCGAGCACATATTGTTCTCCTGACCGCCGCCGAGAATATACGGGTTTATGCGCACGTTTTTATTTATATAAAGCGCTCCCACGCCCTTGGGACCGTGAACCTTATGTGCGCTGACGCTCATAAGGTCTATTCCGCAGCTTTTGGGACAGAGCGGAATTTTCATATAGCCCTGCACATCGTCAACGTGCAGAAGAGCGGAAGAATTTTTGCTCTTTATGATTTTTTTGAGATTTTCTGTGGGCATCACAGAGCCGACTTCGTTGTTGACGGCCATTACAGATACCAAAATCGTATTTTCGTCTATGGCGTTTTCGAAGTCCTTTAAGCTTATATTGCCGTCGCTTTGCGGCTGTACTCTCACTACCTCAAAGCCGCTTTCCTCGAGGCGTTCCATACATTTTTCAACGCTCGGATGCTCTAAAGCCGTAGTGACTATTTTCTTGCCGAGTCGCTTTTTTGCGCCGACTGCACCGAATATCGCTGTGTTGTTTGACACGGTGCCGCAGGGGGTGAAATATATTTCATCGGGGCTCGCTTTTAAGCTTGCGGCAATCGTACCGCGGCTTTTTTCGAGAAGCATATATGCGTCAACGCCTTTTTGATGAAGCGAAGACGGATTTCCGTAAAGCTCGGTCAGTGCGGAAATTTCTGCGTCCACAGCGGCCTTGCAGGGTTTTGTGGTTGCGCTGTTGTCAAGATAACATTCCATTTTGACCGCTCCTTTAATTCAAACTTAATCAGTATATTATTATACACTATAAGGTGCGGTTTGGCAAATAAATAAGCGGCTTTTTTCAAGTATATTTATGTTTTTTTTGCGAAAAATATCGCAGAGGTGAAAATTATGGAAAAGAAGATGAAAAGACGCTCCTATGTGCGCGTCGTATCCTTTGTCGCAGCACTTGCGGCGGTGCTTGTCGCAGCGTCGATATGCGGCAATGTGCGCGCGTCAAAATACAAAAGACAGATTACTTTGTCGCAGCAGCGAGCTCTTACAGAGCTTGACGGAAGACTGCGTGAAATAGGTACAAGCCTCAAAAAAGGGGTGTATTCAAGCACTCCGCCGATGCTGAGCGGTATGGCGTCGGAGCTGTCAAGAGAGACTCTTGCGGCAAAAAGCTCGCTTTCCGTGCTTCCGCTTGAAAATACAAATCTCGAAAACACATATAAATTTTTATCGCAGGTCGGCGATTTCACCGAGACCTTAAACCGCAAGGTTGCCTCAGGCGAAAGCATCTCCGACGAGGAACGTGAAAATCTCCGCTCCCTTATCACGTTTTGCGATGCGCTGTCGGGAGAGGTTTCAAATATACGCGCGGATATGTTCGACGGAAGCTTCAGCTTTTCACAAAAAAGCGGCGAGCTTGCCTTAACGGGTGAAAAGACGGAATATCTTGCAGGCGATATGGAGGACGCACAGCAGTCCCTGAGCGATTATCCCACGCTTATTTATGACGGCCCGTTTTCCGACCATATTATGTCGGCTCAGCCGAAAATGACGAGCGGAGCAAAAGAAATATCAAAGGAAAACGCCCTCGATATTGCATCGTCGTTTCTCGGTTGCGACAAAAAGGAAATATCATTTTTAAGCGAAGAGTCGGGGAATGTGCCTGCGTATTGTTTTTCTCATAATAATAAGACGGTTGCCGTAACCAAAAACGGCGGATATGTTATATATATGCTCGACTCGTCCTTTGCAGGCGAAGCGAAGCTGAAAACAGCCGATGCGCTGAAAAAGGCTTCCGAATTTTTGGCGTCTCACGGCTATGCCGATATGAAGGAGAGCTATTACAGCACGTCGGACGGGGTCTGCACCGTAAATTATGCCTACAAAAAGGACGGTGTTATTTATTATCCCGATCTCATAAAGGTAGGCGTAAATCTCGAAACGGGTGATATTGCGTCATTTGACGCAAAGGGCTATATTATGAATCATACCGAGCGCAATTTAAGCTCCGACATTTTGTCACGGGCGGAGGCTCAAAAATCCGTCAGCGGTCTTTTAACGGTGCTCGATTCAAAAAGAGCCGTAATTCCGACAAAGAGCAAGGGCGAAAAGGATTGCTGGGAATTTCATTGCGCCGATAAGGACGGTAATGAGGTGCTCGTCTATATTGATACAAAAACGGGATATGAGGACGATATACTTCTGCTTTTGTATTCCGACGGCGGAATCCTGACAAAATAATAAAAAGAAAAAATACGGAAATAATAATTTTGTCCGAAATGAGACAAAAGAAAGATTGTGGTGATAGATATGAAAAAGGCTGTTGCAGCTGTTTTGCTCGCCGTTTTTCTTGTATGTGCTGTGTTCTCTTCCTGCGGTAAAAAGGAGGACGGAGCCGTTACCGGAAACGGAAATACTACTCGCTCCGCCGCGCAAAATGCGGTTACAAACGCAGGCGACGCCGTAGGTGACGCAGTCACCGGTGCCGGAGATGTTGTCGGTGATGTTGTTACCGGAGCCGCCGATATAGCAGGCGACGTTGTCACGGGTGCGGGCGACATAGTAAACGACGCGGTGACAGGTGCGGGCGAAGCCGCAAGCAAGGCTGCGTCGGACGCGGCAAGATAAAATTGACGAAGCCACGGTTAGCGCTAACCGTGGCTTCACTTTTTTATTTAAACCGGAGCGTTTGTGCTGCGGCAGCTTATCAGTTGCCGTAACCGTATGCGCTGAACGGATTGTACGAGTTGCTGCGTGTTGTGGACTCCGTCTTTACGGAAGAGGAATCACCCTTATCCTCAACGAGGGTTGCCTTTACTTCAAATTCATTGATGTTGTAATTGCTGTCTATTCTGCAAATCGTAAGCGTAAGCGTATCGCCCACGGCAGATTTATCGATAAGGTCCGGAAGATCGTCTGCGCTGTCAAGGTCCTTGCCGTTGACCTTGGTAATTAAGTCACCCTGCTTTACGTCCTGAGACGCAAGGCTTGAATCGGACTGAACACTCTGAACTATCAAGGAACCTGCCGGGAGATCCTTAAGGCTTACAATCATACTGTACATCTGACTTGAAGACGCCGGCGAATAGGTTATTCCGAGCTTAGGTCTGTTAGTAACATAGCCGTTTGCAACTATTTCGTCGTAAACTTCCTTTGCTGTAACGCTCGGTACGGAGAATGCCATTCCCTCGTAATCGGTGCTTGCTATTTTAGATGAGTTTATGCCTATTACCTGACCGTATTCATTGACGAGCGCGCCGCCGGAGTTGCCGGGGTTTATGGCTGCCGTGTGCTGAATACAAATCATCTCATAGCCTATCTGGCTGTTTACGGGGCGAGAAATCGCGGATACAATACCGTTTGTGAACGAGCCTGCAAATGCCGTTCCGCCGGGGTTGCCTATCGCGTAGACCGTCTCGCCGACCGAGAGCTTGTCGCTGTCGCCGAATTCCGCGGCTTTAAGACCCGTAGCCTTGATTTTTAAAACTCCGATGTCGGTTTTAGAGTCATATCCCACTACGGTAGCGTCGTACTGTGTTTCGTCGGATAGCTGAACTCTGACGGAGCCGCCGCCCGAAATTACGTGAGCGCAGGTCATAATATATGTGTACTGCTTGCTGCTGTCCTCGCCGACTATTACGCCAGAGCCCTGACCCGATGCGGAGGAGGAACGGCTGTCGGAGTATACGAGTATACCGACGGAGCTGTCCTTTATCTTATCGTAAACGCCTGCCGCGGTAAGACTGCCGCTCTTGTCGGTAGAGGATGCGGTGGGAGTTTCGTTTATCGTAACGGTTGAGCTGTCTGCGGAAGTTTTTTCGCTTGTCTGCTTTTTTGCACCGCCCTTATTGCTGAGAGAAACCGCAATGCCCGTAACACCGAGTGCCACACAAACCACAACTGCGATTATGAGGGCTATAACGCCGCCTTTTTTATGCTTTGACGGCTTATTGTCAACCGGTTTTTTCGGCGGTTGGCCTGAATTTCCGTAATAAACATAGCTGTTATTTCCGCTGTATGTCGAGCTCGGACGGTATGCGCCGTTTGAGCCGTAGTAGCCGTTGTTTCCGCTTGAATAGCCGTTATTGCTGCCGTTTGCATTTGAACTGCCGTTATTTGTGTTTCCGCCGCCGTTAGAGTAAGGGTAGCCGTTATTCGGCTGATAGCCGCCGTTATAAGGACTGCCGCTGTTCGCTCTTTGAGCGTCATTGCCGGCTTCGGGAGCACTTTGGAAATTACCCGTGCTTTCCGGGGTGTTTTGCTGCTCGTTTCCCGAAGGGGTGTTGTTATTGAAATCGTCCATAAAAAGATCTCCTTGATTTATCTGATGAAGACAAGAGCTTTTCTCTTGTCGTTGTCATAATCATAACCGACGGTTATTACAAAACTGTTAACTCGGTTTAAATAATCTGAATACTTTTACTGCTGCTTCGGCGGAAGATATTTCGGAATAGTAAACCAAAATTCGGTGTATTTACCCTCTTCGCTGTTGCAGCCTATCGAACCGCCGTGCATTTCGACTATCGTTTTGCATATATAAAGACCGAGTCCCGCACCCTTGACGTCATAACTGCGCGATTTATCCACCTTGTAGAAGCGCTCGAATATTTTTTCGCGCTCCTCTGAGGATATGCCCGCACCCGTGTTTACGACCTTTATAAGCGTTGCGTTTTCGTCATTGTCTACAAATACGCTTATGGTGCCGTTTTCCGTGAATTTGACCGCATTGTCCACAAGATTGTATATGACCTGATGTATCATATCCTCGTCGGCGGTAACCGTTACGGAATGAAGCCTGTCAAGCCCGGATATTTCAATGTGTTTGCGCTCTATTATCTGCTCGAACGACAGCAAAACATTGAATATTTCCGCACTTATGTCAAATACCTTCGGGCTCAGCTTCAATTCGCCTGCCTCGATTTTGGACATATTGAGCATTGCCGTAACAAGCCTTGAAAGTCGTTTGGTCTCATCGGAAACAATGCTCAAATAGTGCTTTTGCCGACTTTCGGGAATGGTGCCGTCAAGAATTCCGTCTATAAAGCCGCCTATGGTTGTCATAGGGGTCTTAAGCTCGTGCGAGACGTTTGCCACAAAGCTTCGCCGCGAGCTTTCAAGAAGCGACAAATCCGATGCCATCTTATTGAATGCGCGCACAAGCTCGGCGAGTTCGTCGTCACCCTTTACCTTGACTCTCGGGCCGAAATCGCCCTCTGCGTAAGCTTTTGTCGCCTCCGACATATCGTGGAGTGGTTTTATAAGAGAAGCGGTGAGAAAATATACCGCGATAAAGCCTACCGAGAAAGCCATAAGACAGGCAAAAACAAACATTTTAAGGATATTCGTCGCATAGTTTGTGAAGCCTGCCGTCATAGGCGCCACGGCAAAAACAACTGCTGCGGTTTCTTCGCCGACCTTTACCGGCTCCGCCGCGACAAGCTGCTTTTTCATATAGACGCCGTTTAAGGTGGTCTTTGCAAAATAGTCGCCCTTTTTCGCCTCGTCGATTACCTCCTGAGGTATTGTGTAGCCGCCGTGCAGACTGCATCTGCCGTTGTTTGAGATACTGTAATTCTGTGTTATGACGTCCTTGCACAATATTATGTTGCCCGAGGTATCGGTTATGTAAATATCAGCCGAGATAGCGTCCGAAATCATCGAGAGGTTACTGCATATCATCGCTATCGAGCCGGAGGCATCGGTTTGAATTCTTGATGAGAGAACAGATGAGGTAGTGTTCGCTATGTTTTTTGCGTTAGAGGAGAGAAGCTGTTCTTTTTGACTTGACCAGTAATTCGAGAGGAACACGCCGAGCGTTACTCCCAAAAGCAAAAAGCATATGAGTACCATTGCCACAAATACCGACAGAAATTTAGTGAACAGTGACTGATGACTGAATTTGCGGTAGGTGCGGTGCAATACCGTTTTAAAACGCGCCTTTACGCTCTGCTGCATTCTTATCAGTCCTTAGTTTCAAATTTATAGCCTACGCTCCAAACGGTTTTCAATTCCCATTTGTCGGAAACGCCCTCAAGCTTTTCGCGCAGACGCTTTATGTGAACGTCTACCGTTCTTGAGTCGCCGTAGTAGTCAAACCCCCATACCTCGTCAAGAAGCTGGTCGCGCGTAAATACACGGTTGGGATTTGAGGCGAGATGATATATAAGCTCGAGTTCTTTCGGAGGAGTGTCTACGGATACTCCGTTGACCTTCATCTCGTAATTTGTAAGGTTTATCGAGAGCTTGTCGTAATTTACCTCTTTGACGTCGCTTGTGTCGGAAGCGGGAGCGGTGCGGCGAAGTACGGCTTTTATTCTTGCCACAACCTCTTTTGTGTCAAAGGGCTTTGTAACATAGTCATCCGCGCCGAGCTCAAGACCCAGAACCTTGTCAAAGGTCTCGCCCTTGGCGGTGAGCATAATTATCGGCTTGTCCGAGAATTTTCTGATTTCACGGCATACCTGCCAGCCGTCAAGTTTCGGTATCATTATGTCGAGCAGCGTGAGGTCGGGATTTTCCTGCTTGAATGCATTTATTGCCGACACACCGTCGTTAACTATTTTTACGACGTAGCCCTCTTTTTCGAGATAGAGCCTTAAAAGCTCGCAGATATTGGTGTCGTCATCGACGACGAGTATTTTTTCGTTTGGCATAAAATACCACCCTTTCAAACCTCTTATAATCAGAAATTATAAAGTACATTTAAAAATAATATGTGAACAAATTCGTAAGAAATTTAAAATAAAAGGGACTATAAAAAACAAATTTCTTTACAGCCCGATTTTATGATTATTTAAGCGACGACAGAAGTCCGCCTTTTTTGATTATATCCTGTATGAACGGCGGAAACGGCTCTGCCCGGTAGCTTTTGCCCATGGTGTTGTCGGTTATTACGCCGCTGTCAAAATCTACCGAAACCTCGTCGCCCTGCTCGATTTCGTCGCCTGCCTCCGGACATTCGAGAATCGGCAGACCTATGTTGAGCGCATTTCTGTAAAAAATTCTTGCGAAATTTTTGGCGATTACGCAAGAAACGCCCGCCGCCTTTATGGCAAGCGGAGCATGCTCTCTTGAGGAGCCGCAGCCGAAGTTTACGCCGGCAACTATTATGTCGCCCTCTTTCACGTTATTTACAAATTCCTTGTCTATATCCTCCATACAATGAGCCGCAAGGTCCTTAGGGTCGGAGGAGTTGAGGTATCTTGCCGGAATTATGACGTCCGTATCCACATGGTCGCCGTATTTATGAACTTTGCCCTGTATCTTCATATAAATCGTTCCTTTCTTACCTGAGCTGCGAGGGTGAGCATATATAGCCCGTAACGGCACTTGCCGCCGCTACAAAGGGGCTCGCGAGATAAACCTCGCTCTCCGGGTGTCCCATTCGGCCTACAAAGTTGCGGTTTGTGGTGGAAACGGCTCTTTCACCCTTTGCGAGTATGCCCATATGACCGCCGAGACACGGTCCGCATGTCGGGGTTGATACAACCGCGCCCGCTTCTACAAATATTTCGGTAAGGCCCTCTTTAATGCATTGCAGGTAAACCTTTTGTGTTGCCGGAATTACTATAACGCGAACGCCGTCCTTTACCTTTCTGCCCTTTAAGACGGAGGCGGCAGCGCGCATATCCTCTATTCTTCCGTTTGTGCAGGAACCTATAACCACCTGATCTATGTCGATTTTTTCGATTTCGTCAACGGTGTGAGTGTTTTCGGGAAGATGCGGAAAAGCAACCGTGGGTTTCAGATTATTCAAGTCTATCTCTATTGTCTCGTCATATTCGGCGTCCTCGTCTGCCTCGAATATACGGGGCTGTCTGTCGGTTCTGCCGCTTATGTATTCGAGCGTCTTATCGTCTACCGGGAAAATTCCGTTTTTGGCGCCGCATTCTATTGCCATATTCGCTATGCAGAAGCGGTCGTCCATTGAGAGTGCGCCTACACCGTCGCCCGTGAATTCAAGCGAACGGTATCTTGCTCCGTCAACGCCTATTTTACCGATAAGGTGAAGTATTACATCCTTGCCGCTGACAAATTCGGGCAAGGTGCCTTTTAGTACAACCTTAATTGCGGACGGAACCTTAAACCAAGCCTTGCCGGAGATCATACCGGCAGCCATATCGGTTGAGCCCACACCCGTAGAGAACGCGCCGAGTGCGCCGTATGTGCAGGTGTGTGAGTCGGCGCCTATAACGGCGTCGCCGGAAATAACGAGACCGCTCTCGGGAAGAAGCGCGTGCTCTATACCCATTTTTCCCACGTCAAAGAAATTTTTAATTCCCTTTTCCTTTGCGAAAAGACGAACCTGTTTGACATTTTCGGCGGATTTAATATCCTTGTTGGGGGTAAAATGGTCCATAACAAGTGCTATTTTGTCCGTCGAAAATACGTCCTTAAAGCCCCTTTTTGCCATCTCGTTTATGGCAACGGGCGAGGTTACGTCGTTGCCGAGCACGAGGTCGAGCTTTGCCTCTATGAGCTGACCTGCCGTAACCGACTGAAGGCCGGCGTGCGCCGCGAGTATTTTTTGGGTCATTGTCATTGACATTCTGTTATTCCTCGATTCCTTTTATGTTTGTATCGCCGCTCTCAAGCGCGGTAAGACCGGAGCGTGAAAGCTCGATTATTCCGTGCTTTGTCATTTTGCCTATGAATTTGTCGATAAGCGACGGCAGACCCGTAAGCTCGGCAGTTATTGTTGTGTGGCCTATATCCTTTACCTTTGCGCCGAAGCCGTTGATTGTTTTAAGCACGGCTGTGCGCTGGCTGTTTGTGGCGTGAACCTTTATAAGCAAGAGCTCGGAGGATACAAGGCGCGATTCATTGAGCTTTACCACCTTTATTACGTCCTCAAGCTTTGAGAGCTGACGCTCAACCTGCAAAAATTTGTGCGGCTCAACGTCTGATACTATTGTTATTCTTGAATATACGGGATTTTCCGTTTCGGCTACGGTAAGGCTTATTACGTTGTAGCCGCGTCTCGCAAAAAGACTTGCGACGCGCAAAAGTACGCCCGTGCGGTTATATACGAGAGCCGAGAGGAATATTCTCTCAAGGCCGGTTGTGTTTTCTTCTGCCATTTTTGTTTTCCTTTCCTTTGCGGCTTATTCTGCCGAAAAACGATACACCGTGTCAGATACGAACGGATGGTTTTCGTCAAACAGATTTTGTATGAAATCGGGGTTGTTTAAAGCGTTCGGGTAGTACTGCGTTTCAAGGCAGAAACCGGAGCGGTGAGTGAGGGGTAGCTTACCTTTACCGATTTGCGAGCCGTCCATATAGTTGCCTATGTAAAACTGAACTCCGGGAAGGTCGGTATAGCACGTCATTTTCCTGCCGCTTTCGGGGTCGTAAACCATTGCGAATTCGCGCAGAGCACCCGTGTAATTTTCGAGGCAGAAGTTGTGGTCGTAGCCCCTGCCTATTATAAGCTGCTCGTCGGGAGACGATACGTCTCTGCCTATCTTTTTCGGTATTCTGAAGTCAAACGGTGTGTTTTCAACGCTTCTGATTTCGCCTGTCGGGATGCTGTCTTCGTTCATCGGCGTAAAGTATTTTGCAAAAATCTGCATTTCGTGAGAGAGAATGTTGCCGGAAGCGTATCCGCCGAGGTTAAAGTATGAGTGGTTTGTGACGTTTATCGGAGTCTTGCCGTCGGGTCTGCAGTCATAGTGTATTTTGACCTCGTTTTTGTCGGTAAACGTGAAGGTGACCTCATTTTGAAGGTTTGACGGGAAGCCCTCGTTGCCGTCGGCGCTGAAATATGAGAATTTAACGCTGTCGTCGCCGAGTATTTCATAATTCCAAACGGCGTTTTCGTATTCGTGATTACCGTGAAGGGTGAATTTGCCGTCGATGTTTTTTGTTATCCGGTAATTTTTGCCGTCTATGGTAATACCGTTTCCGGAAATTCGGTTTGCGACTCTTCCGACGGTGCGACCCTGCGAATCCGTACAGCTCAGCTGACCCTCCATGGTGTCAAAGCCGACAAGCACATCGGCAAAGTCTCCGTTTCTGTCGGGAACCGATATTTTATTGAGCGTAGCGCCGTAATTCAGCAGTTCGATTTCGGCTCCGCTTTCGTTTTTTATTGTGAATGAAAAGACTTCTTTTCCGTCGGCGGTTTTGCCGTAGAGAGATTTGGTCATTTTCAAAGCTACCACCCCGTTTTTAGCATTTTAATAAGTATAATATCCGTGCGCGCCGTTGTCAAGAAAGACGAAAAAACTTGCAGGAGCGAAAATAATGTTAACCGGAAAACAAAAGTATTTTTATTGACTTTTCGGCGTTTTAAATGTATTCTTAACATATATTATGTATTTGAAGGGAGTGTGCCGATTGGAGCAATTTTTAACTCAGTTTGAATTCCTGTCGCGATATGCTTTGGCTTTTCTTGCGCTTATAATACTTCTCCGGTGCATTTTTTCCCTTTTCAGGCTCAGACCGCGCCGCGAGATTATGGCAACGCTGATAAATCTTGCCGACGACAGCGAAATCGAGATACGAAATTGGGAAACCTCGATAGGCCGTTCGCGCTCGTGCGATATATCGCTCAGAAAGTACGGCACGGTATCGCGTTTTCACGCCGTTCTGGCTCTCAGAAAAGACGGCTGGTATGTCTTTGATACCGAGTCGAAGACAGGAGTTTACGTAAACGGCGAGCAGATAAAAAAATCAGCCAAGATAATCGACGGCGACACCGTCTCGTTCGGAAACGCGGTTATGAAGTTCACCTCAAACGGCTACGGCGTTGAGAGTGAGGAGGCTGAGGACGGTAAAAAGGTTGACTTCACAAACGCCACAAGGCTTGTAAATCTTGCCGACAACAGCGCGTTCTATTTAAACAGCACGTGCCTTATAGGGCGTGACAGAACCTGTAATATATGCCTGCCGATGCAAAGCGTCTCGGGCGAGCATGCCGAGGTCTATCCCGCAAAGGACGGCTGGTATGTTGCGGACCTCAATTCCAAAAACGGCACGCTTTTAAACGGCGAAGAGGTTTTCGGCGCATTCCCGCTGTATGACGGCGACATTATTTCAATAGGCGATTACAGCTTCCTTTTCCGCGAATAAAGCGGAGAAGAGGCCATATTCAAAGAAACGGAGGACGCATCTTTGGCTCAGGAAAATGCTCGTAAAAAGCAAAAAAAGACGAGAACCAAAAAATACAGAAAGCCTGTAAACTGGCTGATTCTGCTTATAATTATGACTGTTTTTCAGCTCGTTTGCGCCGCTCAGATAAATATGAACAGTCCCGACATACCGCTGACTACATTATATATTGTATTCGGTGCATATATAGCTATCGAATGGGCGTATTTTATATTTTTCGGCGGATTTTTACACCGCAAGAGCTTTGAAATAGAGCTTATAGCGTTTTTTCTTACCGGAATAGGCCTTACGCTCACCACAAGCGTGTATCCCGACAAAGCGTTTGTTCAGCTTGCGGCGGTGATTATGGGTATTGCGGTATTTATAGTTATGCTTTGGGTGCTCAGCGATATAGAAAGAGTCGTAAAGCTGCGTATGCCGGTGGCGATAGCTTCCGTTATCGTACTTGTTGCCACAAGGCTTTTGGCGCACAATATAAACGGTGCATACAACTGGATAAGAATAGGCGGCGTTTCAATACAGCCGTCGGAAATAGTGAAGATAGGTTTCGTCTTTGTAGGTGCGGCTACGCTCGAATACCTGCAATCAACGAGAAGCCTTACAAAATATCTTGTGTTTGCGCTTTCCTGTATAGGCTGTCTGTTCCTTATGAAGGATTTCGGTACGGCACTTATATTCTTCTTTACATTCTTAATAATGGCATTCCTGCGCTCGGGAGATATAAAGACAATATTTCTTGTATGCGCGGCAGCTCTCGGCGGCGGCGGTCTTGTGCTTACGTTTAAACCGTATGTCGCAAAACGCTTTGAAACATATCGCCATGTTTGGGAGTATGCAAACGACCGCGGCTATCAGCAGGCGAGACTTCTCATATATTCCGTCAGCGGCGGACTTTTCGGCCTCGGAATAGGAAACGGCAAGCTGAGATATGTATACGCAGCCACAGAGGACTTGGCGTTCGGAATGGTATGTGAGGAATTCGGAATTATTGTCGCATTTGCTGTGCTTTTGACCTTTGTCGCCCTCGTGGTTTACAGTATACGCTATGCTGTGGCGGCTCGATCGTCTTTTTACTCTATTGCTGCGTGCGCTGCATCGGGCCTTCTTCTTTTCCAAGCGGCTCTGCACGTGTTCGGTGTTACCGATCTTCTTCCGTGGACGGGCGTTACGCTGCCGTTTATCAGCCGAGGCGGCTCGAGTATGATGTGCTGCTGGGGACTTGTGGCATTTATAAAGGCCATTGATGTTAAGACGTACAAACGGTACGATAAGGTAGCGGTGGCAAAGTCTTAAATTAAATCTGCCGAAAGGGAGTGTGAAACAATGAAAACCATGTCAAAAAGAGCCTGGGTGCTCTATGTGTTTATAGCAGCATTTTTAGCAGGGCTCATTGTGTTGTTTTACACATTTTACACGAACGCCGATTCGTGGGCTATGAAAAAGGCAAACAGGCACCTGTATTCATCAGGTACGCTGTCGGTTGCGGGCAGCATCAAGGATGAAACCGGAGCGGTGCTTGCGGAAACAAAGGACGGTAAGCGCGTTTATAACAGCGACAAAACCGTAAGAACTGCAACCATGCACACGGTAGGCGACTCTGAGGGCTATATAGCGACGGGTGTTCAGACATCGTATAAGGACGTCATAACCGGCTATAATTTCGTTGACGGTATATACAACCTGAAAAAATACGGTAAGGGCAACGACGTAAATCTCACCATAAACGCGCAGCTCTGTGCGGCGGCATACAGCGCCCTCGGAAGCAACAAAGGCACGGTCGGCGTTTATAATTACAAAACGGGCCAGCTTTTATGCGTTGTATCAAGCCCGTCTTATGATATTGCAAATAAACCCGTCTCAAGCATAAATAACGATAAGACAGGTGCCTACGAGGGTGTTTATTTAAACAGGTTTTTCTCCGGCGTTTATACTCCCGGCTCGACATTTAAAATAATAACCTCGATTTGTGCCATTGAAAATTTGCCTGATATCGATTCGCAAAAATTCAAATGCACGGGCGAATACAAGGTCGGCGGCAGCTCGGTTAAGTGCCTCGGGGTTCACGGAACCGTGGATTTCGAAAAGGCTCTTAATGTGTCCTGTAACAGCGCATTTGCGCAGATTGCGATAGAACTCGGACCCGATAAGCTTATGGCCACGGCAAAGGAGCTGGGGCTCGGCAATCAGATGTATGTAGGCAATATAAGGCTCGCAAAAAGTTCGTTCAACGTGACCGGCGCGTCGGACCTCGACGTGGGCTGGGCAGGTATAGGTCAGTACACCACTCGCATAAATCCGTGCCAAATGTTAACTATTGCAGGCGCGGTGGCTAACGGCGGCTCATCCGTGCCGCCATATCTTGTCGGCAAAATAACCTCGCAGACCGGAAAAACGATTTATGAAGCAAAGCCCGGCACGGCAACTCAGCTTATTTCCTCGGATACCGCATCAAAGATGAACGATATGCTTCGCTCAAATGTCAAGAATTATTACAGCGACGGTAAGTTCCCCAACCTTAAAATGTGCGGTAAGACCGGAACGGCGGAAGTAAGCTCGGAAGCCGGCGGTGCAAAGCCTCACGCTTGGTTTGTCGGATATTCACAGCGCGAGGATCTCCCGCTTGCGATAGTGGTTGTTGTCGAAAACGGCGGCGGAGGCTCATCTGTGGCAATTCCCGTTGCCAATAAGACTATGCAAAAGGCTCTTTCCTTATATGCAAAATAAAAATTTTTCCGCATACGACAGCAAAGCTCGTGTGCGGAATTTTTAAAGGTGATAAAATGAAATTTTACTTTCCGGAAAACTACGGCGCTCTCGGCGACGGAAAAAACGACGATTCACGCGCTTTACAGTCCGCTATTGACGAGGCCGAAAAAAACGGCGGCGGAACGGTTGTGCTTGAGAGCGGAAAAACGTATTATTCAAGCTCGGTCATAATGAAGAAAAACGTTGAGCTGCATTTGCAAAAGGGCTCGGTTTTAAAGGCAACCTCAGACATAAACGGATACTTTCGTCCCTGCGATTTTATAAACGATGAGACAAATACCCTTATAGGCAATCCCGTTACGGGTAAGCCGTCGTTTGCCTTTATATATGCGTATAAGGCGGACAATGCCGCAATAACCGGAGGCGGAAAAATCGACGCAAACGGTCACAGCTTTGTAAAGAGAAAAGACAAATACTATGTCACCGGCGACTTTTATCCGCGTCCCACGGTTATGTATTTTGAGGCTTGCAACCATATTGTGTTTGAGGATTTCACTGTGGTCGATGCACCGTTTTGGACGCTTCATCCGGCAGGCTGCGACGATGTTTTAATATCAAAAATTCACATATTAAACGACCTCGATGTTGCAAATTCGGACGGTATAGATCCCGACCACTGCAACAACGTGCGTATTTGCGACTGCCACGTAGAGTGCGCCGACGACTGCATCTGCCTTAAAACTTCAAAAGGCAATTCAGAATACGGACCGTGCGAAAACATACTGATAACGGGCTGCACGCTGATTTCAACCTCGGCGGCGATAAAAATAGGCACGGAGGGCGTCGGCGATTTCAGAAACATAATAGTTTCAAACTGTGTCATTTCGCGCAGCAACCGCGGTCTTTCAATTCAGATACGCGACGGCGGCAATGTCGAAAACGTCAAATATTCCGACATTATAATAGGTACGCGCCGCTTTTGCCCGGATTGGTGGGGGACTGCCGAGCCGATAGTCATAACCGCGTTTGACCGCGACGAAAACACAAGGGCAGGCCATATCAAAAACATATCTTACCGCAACATAACCTGCGTCGGCGAAAACGGAGTTATGATATGCGGCACGGCGGAAAACAAAATTGAAAACGTAGTTTTCTCGGACGTTGACGTAACTCTCTCAAAAACGTCAAAGTGGGACTGCGGTCTTTACGATATGCGCCCGGGGCTTAATAAAGAGGTCGAAAAGCATAAAAATGCCGGTTTTTATCTTCGCTTTGCCGATAACGTTACGCTTCGCAACACAAGCGTGAAGTGGGGTAATGTTTGCCCCGAATATTCGGCTGCTCTCGAAGAGGAAAGCTGTGTCGGCACCGTACTTGAAAATTTCACGGGTGATAACGCCTGAAGGCTTTGAGAATGCGGCTGCTCGTTCGAGCGTGAAATTTCCTTTCAAACGGCTTCTTGTATGTACGTTTATACACATTTTGCTTAAAAATATTTGACATAGCGCGTATAAAATGGTATAATTCAACAATGGAGTTAAGCTCTCGCCTGCTTCGGCAAGCGAGAATAGAAAGGGAGTATACTGTAATGAAAAAGGCGTTAAATAAAAAAGTGCTTTCCGTACTGATTGCGGCTGTTATTTTACTTGTTACCGCATTTCCCGTGCTTGCGGCGGATCCGTTTAAGCTCACTTCTTCGGCTGAAGCAAAGGATTCGGTCGTCACCGTAAAAATTTACCTTCCGCAAAATACGGAACTCGGGACGCTTTCGTTTACACTTAAATACGATACAAAATTGCTCACGTATGTTTCCGCCGAGTATTCGAGCGGAGACGTCAGTGCCACAAATTCAAGCACGGCAGGCGAGGTTAAAATAAATGCCGTTTGGAAAAACACCGCGCCGCTCGGCGGCGAGGTTGCCGCCATAACCTTTAAGGTGAACGACGGAGCGACCGGCAAAACCGACTTCCCGATAAATGTCGATTTCTCAACCGATGCCAATAATCAGCACATTGATTTGTCGGCCGTAAGCTCTTCGATTGACTTATCCGAAGCAGCTCCGATGCCGGCGGCAACCGATGAAACCGTTTCCCCGGAGGGCAAAACGGTAAAGGCCGGAAAAATTCCTAAGACCTCGGGTAAGTATGCTGCGATAGGTTCGGCGGCTGTCACTTTGTGCGTTGCCGCGGCGGCTGTTGCGATTACGGTAAAACGCAAAAGAAAATAAAAAACAATGCTGAAAGCGGAGCTGTGGCAATGTGCTTACAGCTCCTTTTTATGCGATTTGATATGCGTCCGAAAACACACTTAAAATTCCGCTTTTCGTTGACATAATGCACAGTGTAATATATAATATCTATTGTATGTTTAATAAGTTGTCCGTTTTGCGTTTTGGCATTCGGGCACGTAATTTTTAAGGAGGAAACTCTAATGGTAAAAGCAATTGTCGGCGCCAACTGGGGCGACGAGGGCAAAGGTAAAATTACGGATATGTTTGCGAGTGAAGCAGACATAGTTGTTCGTTTTCAGGGCGGTGCAAATGCAGGGCACACCATTATAAACGAACACGGCAGATTTGCATTGCATCTTATGCCCAGCGGTGTTTGCTACGACAATGTTACCTGTGTCATCGGAAACGGCGTCGCTCTTGATATAAACAAGTTCTGCTCGGAACTTGAGGACGTGAAAAAGGCAGGCGTAAATCCGAAGCTTCTCGTGTCAGACCGTGCTCAGATACTTATGCCGTATCATATTCTTCTCGATACCTATGAAGAGGAGAGACTCGGCAAAAACGCGTTTGGCTCCACAAAGAGCGGTATCGCTCCGTTCTTCAGCGACAAGTACGCCAAAATAGGCATCCAGTGCAACGAGCTGTTTGACGACGAAGTGTTAAAGGCAAAGCTTCACAACATAGTGACTCTTAAAAATCTCATTCTTGAGCACGTTTATCATAAACCGCTGCTTGACGAGGACGAGCTTTACAACACCTGTATGGAATACAAGAAAAAGATAGCTCCGTACATCTGCGATACGCACGCATTTATACGCGACGCCTTAAAGCAGGGCAAAAACATTCTCCTCGAGGGTCAGCTCGGCACGCTTAAGGATCCCGATTTCGGTATATATCCTATGGTTACGTCGTCCTCGACTTTGGCAGGCTACGGCTCTGTCGGCGCGGGAATCCCCCCGTACCTCATAAGCGAAGTAGTAGCCGTAACAAAGGCATATTCTTCAGCGGTAGGTGCAGGTGAATTTGTTTCGGAGATTCTTGATGAGGACGAGGCTCAGGAGCTCAGAATTCACGGCGGCGATAAAGGCGAATTCGGCGCTACCACGGGCAGACCGAGAAGAGTCGGTTGGTTTGACTGCGTTGCGACACGTTACGGCGTTGAGTGCCAGGGTGCCACAAAGATTGCCATGACCGCTCTTGACTGTCTTTCGTATCTTGACGAAATCAAGGTTTGCACAGCTTATAAAATAGGTGATGATATCACAAAGGATTTCCCGAACACGTCACTTCTTAAAAAGGCAAAGCCGGTGTTTACCACATTAAAGGGTTGGCATTGCAATATAAAGGGCATTCGCAATTTCTCGGAGCTTCCGCGTGAGGCACAGGAATATGTCGAATTCATCGAAAAGGAACTTGGCCACAAGATAAATATGGTATCTAACGGACCTGAGAGAGAAGCTATAATTTACAGATAATTAAGAGGATATTTATGGAGAAAATACTTGTACTCGATTTCGGCGGTCAGTATAATCAGCTGATTGCGCGGCGTGTACGCGACAACAATGTCTATGCGGAAATACTGCCGTATACCGCACCGCTCAGCGAAATCAAAGAGGGCAATTACAAAGGTATTATTTTTACCGGCGGACCTAACTCCGTGTTTGATATGAGTTCGCCGCACTACACAAAAGAGATTTTGGAGCTCGGAATACCCGTACTCGGCATATGCTACGGCTGTCAGCTTATTTCGTGGATGGTCGGCGGCAATGTTGAGACTGCGGAACAGTCCGAATACGGCAAAATCGACCTTACGGTTACAAAAAAACAGTCTGAGATTTTTGCCGACGTTGATGAAACGAGCGTAGTTTGGATGAGCCATACGGACAGAGTTAAAGTGATGCCGTCAGGTTTTGAAATAACCGCAAAAACGGAAGCCTGCCCGATAGCAGCTTATGAAAACGAAGAAAAGAAAATATACGGCGTGCAGTTCCACCCCGAGGTAACTCACACGCAGTTCGGATTTAAAATTCTTCACAATTTTCTGTATAATGTTTGCGGCTGTCACGGCGACTGGAAGATGGACAGCTTTATTGACGATACCGTAAAGAGCCTTCGCGAAAAAATCGGAGATAAAAAGGTTATTCTCGGCCTTTCGGGCGGTGTCGATTCCTCGGTTGCGGCGGGACTTCTCTCTCGCGCTGTCGGCAAACAGCTCACCTGCGTTTTCGTTGACCAGGGACTTATGCGTAAGAACGAGGGCGATTTCGTCGAAAAGACATTCACTTCGCTGTTCGATATGAATTTCGTGCGCGTAAACTGTCAGGACCATTTTATAAATGCTCTTAAAGGAGTATCCGACCCGGAGCAGAAGAGAAAAATCATAGGCACGGAATTTTACAAGGTGTTCTGGGATGAGATAAGAAAACAGGCCGAGAAGGGATTTTTTGCACAGGGCACCATATACCCCGACTGCATAGAGTCCGGCAAGGGCGATGCCGATAAAATCAAGACGCATCACAATAAGGTCAAAATGCCCGACGACGTTGAATTCATCGACGTTATTGAGCCTCTTTCAAGCCTGTTTAAGGATGAGGTCAGAGCGGTGGGCGAAAAGCTCGGAATTCCGCACGAGCTTGTTTGGCGTCAGCCGTTCCCGGGCCCCGGCCTCGGTGTCAGAATTATCGGCGAGATAACAAAGGAAAAGATTGAAGTTCTCCAAAATGCCGATTGGGTGCTACGCGATGAAATGGCGAAGAACGGTTATGAAAAAAGCCTCGCACAGTTCTTCTGCGTGCTTCCGGGAGTCAATACGGTAGGCGTTATGGGCGATCACCGCACATACGATAACCTTGTGGCAATCCGCGCCGTAACAACCGACGACTTTATGACAGCCGATTGGGCGAAGATACCGTACGATATTCTCGCCAAGGTTTCAAATCGTATCACAAACGAGGTAAAACACGTAAACCGCGTAGTTTACGATATAACCTCCAAACCCCCCGGCACCGTCGAGTGGGAATAGTAGTCAAAACGCCGTAAACCCGTATAGATACTGGGTTTTAAAAAGGCGAACTGTCCTCGTGACAACATTTTGACAACATCTGAAAATTATTCATAAATAAAGAGCTAACAGATTTCTGTGTCTGTTAGCTCTTTTTGTTGTCTAGCAATTGATGAAAACCCCCGGTTCTACCGAGGGAAAAGGAACGCTTTAGTAAAATAAAAACGCACCACGCAAAAGAGTGGTGCAA